>Ga0209373_10000060_pt1 | contig 255820 bp, 211 predicted proteins | sample Higcelweek5metaG_FD_187173 | JGI IMG/M metagenome (GOLD analysis project Ga0209373, IMG submission 187173) | Freshwater pond sediment microbial communities from the University of Edinburgh, under environmental carbon perturbations - High... | ecosystem: Environmental > Aquatic > Freshwater >... | reverse complement strand
GCTTATGGCGCTGATTTGGACTGACGAGGAAAGTCAGCTCACCCGCCACCCCCAAACACCGAAGCCCCCCGGCTCACGCCAGGGGGCTTTTCGCATTCCCACACCCAACTCCCGGGATCAAAGGGCCTTGCGGCCCTTTGCGGGCGCGGGCAGAGCCCGCACTTCCCTTCCTTCAAGCACCACCCTCTCCGTGCGGCTTGATCCTGAACCACATGGCATAAAGCGCGGGCAGGAACAGCAGGATCAGCGCAGTTCCCGCTGCTGTCCCGCCAATCAGGGTATAGGCCATCGACCCCCAGAAAACGGAATGCGTCAGCGGAATGAAGGCCAGAACCGCAGCAAGGGCGGTCAGGATCACCGGCCTTGTCCGCTGTACGGTGGCTTCAACGACGGCGTGGTAATCATCCAGACCGGCGGCACGGTTTTCCTTGATCTGCTCGGTCAGGATCAGGGTGTTGCGCATCAGGATGCCCGCCAGCCCGATCAGGCCCAGAATTGCGTTAAAGCCAAAGGGTTGGTTGAAGACCAGCAAGGCAGGGACAACGCCGACAAGGCCGAGCGGTGCGGTCAGCATGACCATGGCCATCATCGAAAAAGACCGAACCTGCAGCATGATGATGATCAGGGTGGCGGCGATCATCACCGGAAAGACCTTGGCCAGCGCGGCGTTCGCTTTGCCTGCCTCCTCGATAGAGCCGCCCATTTCGATGCGATAGCCAGCGGGAAGGGATGCGATGAGCGGCTGAAGAGCCTTGAGAACCTCCTTGGAGACCTCGGGCGGCTGGGTTTGTTCGTTGATATCCGACCGAACGGTGATGGTGGGGATACGGTCACGGCGTTTCATGACCGGCTCTTCCAGACGTATTTCGGAATGGCCGATCTGATCGAGCGGTATCGAGCGACCATCCCGGCTGATCAGCGAAAAGCTGGCAAGCTGCGCCGGGTCCAGACGTTCGCTTCCTGCGCTGCGCGCCACGACGGCAACATTGCGGATGTCTTCGCGGACCTGAGTGACGGCAAGGCCTGTGAGGAGGAACTGAAGCTGCTGGCCAACCTCTGCCGGAGACAGGCCGATGAGGTTTAAACGATCCTGATCCGGGATAAAGCGGAGGACTGGCGTCCGGTTTCCCCAATCCCGATTGGCTTCACGCACGTCCGGCACCGTCCGCATGATGTCGAGGGCTTTTTGGGACAGGCTATAGAGGTGTTCGGGATCAGGCCCCATAACCCGGAATTCAACCGGGAAGGGGGAGGGTGGACCAAAGACGAATTGTGTGGCCCGGACGTAGGCCTCGGGGGCCAGACCGTGGACCACCGCCTCCCGGAGATTGTGCTTCAGGGTGTCGCGGGCCTTGGCGTCGGGAGTGAGAACGACGATCTTGGCAAAGGCGGGGTCTGGCAGCTCTGGGGCCAGTGCCAGATAAAAGCGTGGTGCGCCCTGACCGATATAGCTGGTGACAATTTGGGCCTCGGGCTGCCGGGCAAGCCACTGCTCCACCTTTTCTACGGCGGTGGTGGTTGCTGCGATGCTGGAGCCTTCGGGCAGGCGGACTTCCACCAGAACTTCCGGGCGGTCAGAGGTGGGGAAGAACTGCTGCTTGGTACACCCCATGCCGATGACCGACGCGGCAAACAGCAGAGCGACGATGGCGCAGGTCAGGACTTTGTGGCGCACGGCAAAGCCGATCAGTCGCCGGAGCCGCCGGTAGTTGGGGGTGTCGTAAATTGCGGCGTGACCGCCAGAGACCGGCTGGATGGCGGGCAGCATCTTGACCCCGAGGTAAGGGGTAAAGATCACGGCGACCAGCCAGGACACGATCAGGGCAAAGCCTACGATCCAGAAAATATTGCCCGCATATTCGCCCGCTGTCGAAGAGGCGAAGCCGACCGGCAGGAAGCCTGCAATCGTCACCAGAGTCCCGGACAGCATCGGGGCGGCGGTATGGCTCCACGCATAGGCGGCGGCCTTGATGCGGTCCATGCCTTCTTCCATTTTGACCACCATCACTTCGATGGCGATGATGGCATCATCGACCAGCAGGCCGAGTGCCAGAATCAGGGCTCCAAGCGTGATGCGGTCGAAGAAGCGGCCGGTTTCCAGCATGATCAGAAAGACGACAGCCAGCGTCAAGGGAACCGCCGCCGCCACCACAATGCCGACCCGCCACCCGAGACTGACGAGGCTCACCAGTAGCACAACCCCGAGGGCCATGGCGAATTTCATCATGAATTCGTCAACGGCATGGGTGATGTTGACCGCCTGATCGGTCACTTTGGCGAGCGTCATCCCCAACGGGAGCGTTGTGGCGATGGCGGCGGTTTTGTCTTCCAGCGCCGTGCCGAGCGTCAGACCGTTCCAGCCTTCCTGCATGACGGCGGCGAGCATGATGGCGGGCTTGCCCTGGTGCCGGATCAAAAAGGTCGGGGGATCTTCATAGCCCCGGCGAATGTCGGCGATATCGGAGAGCTTCAGCATGCGCCCCTGAGCGGCGATCGGCGTGTCGGCGATGGAGGCAACACTGTCATAGGCTCCGTCAATCCGCAGGATGACATGCGGCCCACGGGTATCAACCGAACCCGCCGGAGTGACGCTGTTCTGGCGTTGCAAGGCCGCAACGATGTCCTGTGCCGAAACGCCAAGGGTGGCCAGTTTGCGGTATGAAAACTCGACGAAAATCTGTTCGGGACGCTCGCCCAGAATGTTGATCTTTTTGACACCGGGCACATGCAGCAGGTCCTGCCGGATGACTTCGGCGTGGCGAACCAGCTCGCGCATGGGCATGCCGTCGGCCTTCAGGGCATAAAGAGCGAAGCTGACGTCCGAATATTCGTCGTTCACAAACGGACCAAAGACACCGGGAGGCAGGTTTCTGGCTTCGTCTCCCAGTTTTTTCCGCGCCTGATAGAATTCCTCCTGTACATCCTTGGGTGGCGTGCTGTCTTTCAGCGCCAAAGTCATCAGCGCCAGGCCGGGGCGGGTGGTGGTATCGACCCGATCATACCAGGCCAGTTCCTGCAGGCGCTTTTCCAGCGGCTCGGCGACGAGTTCCTGCATTTCGCGCGCGGTTGCGCCCGGCCAGACGGCGGTCACCGTCAGGTTTTTGATGGTGAATTTCGGGTCTTCTGCCCGCCCGAGGTTGACGAAGGCATAGGCCCCGGCGGCCACCATCAACAGGATGAAGAACAGGGTGACCGCTCGCTCCCGGACGGCCAGCGCGGAAAGATTGAAGCTCATCAGCTGTCTCCGCCCTCTGCGGCTGTTCTCACGCGTGCCCCGTCCTGCAGCAGGTGGGCTCCGAGTGCGACAACCTGATGGCCTGAACCCAGGCCGGAAATGATGGCGGCCTCGCTGGTCAACCGGAGCACCGTGACGGGCTGGAACCGCACGGTCGAGGTTGAGCGGTCCAGAACCCAGACACCGGTTTTACGACCATCATCGAGCACGGCTCCGACGGGGACGCGGACCTCTTCCTGTGGCCCGTTCTGGTCCGCAAGCTGGATGGTCACCGTGGCCCCCAGTGGCGCCGACGCGGCCACACCATCAAGCACGTAACGGGCTTCATAGGTGCGGGTTTGTGGATCGGCGGAGTCTGACAGTTGGCGGAGTTTTGCCGTGTACTGGTTCTGGTCGTCCCCGTAGATGCTGGCCTGCGCCATCGACCCAATCGCCGGACGGATCGTTTCGGGCAAGGTAACGACCGCTTCGCGGGGGCCAGCCTGAGCGATTTGAACCACCGTCTGACCCGCGGCGACAACCTGCCCCGGCTCCCCGAGGGTATTGATGACGGTCCCGTCGCTCTCTGCGACCAGAACGGCATAGGTGGCTTCGTTTCCGGCAACCCGGGCTTCGGCTCCGGCGGCGGCGAGCTGTGCCCGTGCGGCATCCAGTGCCGCCCGGACCTGCTCATAGCGTTGCTTTGGAGTCCATCCATTGCGCAGCAGGTCGGCATATCGCTGTTCATCGGCGACCAGTTGCACGACCGATGCGCGGGCGGCGGTGACCGCGTTGCGTTTGGCGGTGAGTGCCAGCAGCAGGTCGGTTTGGTCGATCCGCAGCAACGGTTGCCCGGCCTTGACGTGTTCTCCGCTGTTGACGTACCGCTCGATGATCTTGCCGGGAACGCGGAAACCGAGATTGCTTTGAACCCTGGCGGCGATGGTGCCGGTGAAGCTGCGCTGCTGCCCAGCGACGCTTTCTGTCGTTGCCAGTGCGACCAGCGGCGGGGCCTGTCGCGGGTCCGCCGTCGCAGAGGAGTCCGGCGGGGGGCCGGGCAGTGTGGCAAAAGCCGCCGCCCCCGACACCGCGATCAGCAGGCCGCCCAGCATAACGGCGTGTCTTTTTTTAATGGTCATGCCATCGCCTCGTTGGAAATAGATTGCGCTCGAAATCTATGTAGGCTAAATAGATGTCGAACGCAATCTAAAAAGGAGGCCAACGATGCGCGTCAGTCGCACTCAGGCAGAGGAAAACCGTCAGGCGGTGATCAATGCGGCAAGCCGCCTGTTCCGGGAGCGGGGCTTTGATGGCATTGGCCTCAAGGACTTGATGAAGGGGGCCGGTCTCACGCAGGGGGCGTTCTACAAGCAGTTCGAGTCAAAAAATGATCTGGTGGCGCAGGCGTCCCGGCGGGCTCTGGAATGCACCCTTCAGCGATGGGAAGAGGCCGCCGCCAGCAATCCACAAGACCCGCTGGAGGCTGTGCTCGGGTTTTATCTCAGCATGGGGCATCGCGGGGAACCGATGGACGGTTGCCCGGTGGTTGCGCTCGGCTCGGACGTTGCCCGGCAGGATGCCGATGTGAAAGCGGCCTTTGAAGCCGGGATCGGAACATATCTCGACATGCTCGCCGGATGGATTGGCGAGGGTGACAGTGATCAGCCCAGCGGACGGGCGATGGCGATCCTGTCGACGATGGTCGGCGCACTGCTGCTGTCGCGGGCGGTGAATGACGAGCAGCTCTCCGGGGACTTCCTGCGCGCCGCCGCCGATCAAATCCGGGCAAGCGCACACCAGCACAAGAAAGAGATGAAATGATGAACACTCCCCGGTCTGACATCGCCCTGGTGACAGGGGCTTCCTCCGGCATTGGCTATGCCGCGGCCCACGCCCTGCGGACTGCCGGATATCGCGTCTTTGGCACCAGCCGTCGTCCGGGAGCCAAGGGGCCCGATGGCGTCACCATGCTGGCCTGCGACGTCACCGATGATGCATCGGTGGCACAGTTGGTTGAACAGGTGCTGCGCGAGGGAGGCCGGATTGACCTGCTGGTCAACAATGCGGGCATTGGCTTGTTCGGTGGCGCGGAAGAGTCTTCGGTGCCGCAGGCCCAGTCCCTGTTCGACGTCAACGTGTTTGGTGTCATCCGCATGACCAACGCCGTCCTGCCGGGGATGCGCCATCGCGGGGCAGGCCGGATCATCAATCTGAGTTCCGCCTATGGGTTCATTCCGGCTCCCTATTTCGCTCTGTATGCGGCGACCAAGCATGCGGTGGAGGGCTATTCCCAGTCGCTGGACCACGAACTGCGCGCATTCGGAGTTCGGGTGGTGGTGGTGCAGCCAACCTATACCCGGACCGCCTTCGACGACAATCTGGTGATGCCGGATCGCCTGCTGGGGGCGTATGACGCAATCCGGGGGAGCATGAAACAGGTGGTGGCAGAAGCCTTGCAACAGGGCGATACGCCTGAAATCGTTGCCGCAGCCATCCTGAAGGCCGCAACGGACAAAACACCAAAGCTGCGTTATCCCGCCGGGAAACTGGCGCGGAGGGTCAGCCTGTTGCGCCGCTTTGTTCCCGAGGCCGGGTTTGACCGCAGCCTGCGCAAGATGCTTCGGTTGCCGGTCTGACGGGAATGGGGCTTGGTTTTGTGGAGGGATGGGCGGCATGAGTACCGTTTTACCCGGGGAAGGCGCAGGGGCCTCGGCTTCGGTCCGACAGGTGCCGTTCGGCATTCTCGCCGGGGCGGTCATCCCGACGATGGTGGGGGTAGCCGAAATTCTGGAGCATAACCAGCTCAGCATCACCAAGTGATACAACCACCTGCAGAATGATCGGCTGGTGGAGGCGGCTAATATTGCTGGGCAGGTGGTGGGGTTGGCGGGGGAGTGAGGGGAAAGGTGGAAAATGGGATCCCCCACGGCTGGGAGGGCCGTGGGGGATCTGGACCTGCGTATGACCTGATCTCCACTTTCTCAGGGCAAGTTCAAAGTGCCCTCTAACTTTTTCCTGGAAAACCTAGAGCAAATCCCGAGCAGATGGGTCCATCTGCGACGACGTATTTGCTGAAAATACAAGATATTAGAGCATTTGAAGTGATCCAGAGAGAACGGAAAATGCTCTAATGGTCGCTCAAAATAATAGACTGATGCACATCAGCGCCACGGGACACGGTTTCACCATCTACCCAGAATTCTATCGTAAAAGAGGATGCTTAATGTAAAATAGATTTTAGATTCAGCACAGATTTCAGAGATTCGCAATGCAAATGAAAATTCGAAATTTTGATGACCTTCCCCCTCCAGAAGAATTTTTCGGCGACTACATCAAGAAAAACTTCAATTCGGATTGTGTGGATGCGGCATATTCTTTTGAGATAGATCTATCAACAATCGATCGTTTTAGCTGGGATAACCCCATTATTTTTATTGTATTGCATGGAAGGTATGCGACTTTTTTTCAAAATAAAAGCTATGAATACAAAGAGTATGCGGAAGAGTTACTAGGAAACGAAAATAATGTTAATGAATATTTTACAGGGTATGCCCCGTTCTTCGTAATGCGTTTATATAGGGGCTGCAAATGGCTCGGAATTCAGCCTGTTTTAATGGCCACCTACCCTCGCAGTAAGGTTGAAAAAGCAATAGCAAAGATGATCAAGTATAGCATGAAGTCCGAAGGCTGACGCATATCAGCGTTCAGAAGGCTCTATTCTACCCCATCCACCATTGATACCTCAAGAGGAGGGGCGGTTGCGGAGGCCGTTTGGCCTCCGCAGTGATTATTTCTAGAGAATTTTCGCTTTTCTGATAAATAGCGCAAATTCTCTAAGGCCCTTGATATTCGTACTCAGAGAACTCTTTTGCCCTCGCTTCAGGGGAAAGCTTACTCCGCCCCCCACCGTCAGGAGAGAAGAGGAAATCATATGTCCGCGCCCCAATTTCCCCACCAGCTATTCCGCCAGCAACGCCACCAAGGTATGCCGCGCCAGCAAAGGTAAGAGCGAACGCGCCACCCGCAACGGCCCCTGGTAAGAAAACAAGGGCAACAGTTGCTGCTGCCCCTATTCCAAGGGCGGAGCCTGTCCACGATCCACCTTCCTCTGCAATAATTCTCGGAAGCTCCTCCAGAGGGGCGGTTGCTAGACGATAGGCTGTGCTACTTATTGCCACAGGGAGGAGAACGCGGTTTCCATATCGGAGGACTTTCCCGCCAATCTCCACCCTCTCATTTACCGCGCTGTTTGGCCTCGCTGAGCTCCCTTGTATCTGTTGATAGGCTTGCTCACGTGTAAGGGGTTTCTCATCCTTTCCTCCCTCCATCTTCTTTTCAATAAATTGCTCAAAGGTCGTATACTTCTTATTTTTATCGCGGAAGGAAAGTATAAAATTTTCAGCTGGTCCGCTGTTTCCACGCGCGCCTTTCTTTCCAGCGTTCCGTTCGTTATACGCCCAGCGAGCAATTTCCTCGTCAGGCATCCCCATTGCTCTGCGGATGCGAACACCTTCTACGATCTCATACGCTTTTGCTACATAGCCCTCGCGGATAGCCACCATGTCCCGTGCCATTCGATAGGACTTCGCAGCAGCCCCATCGGGGAACATCTGGTTCAGGGAGTAGGCGATAAAATCAACGTCTTTGGGATCAAGATGGGGGGGATATTCTCCCTTCTTCGGTGAGAAGACAGGATTTTCCCCATCAATGATCATGGGCGTAGCATCCCCTTCGTTGGTCGCTCCACGAAGCGGCTTAGAAGCCTGTGTCTCGGCACCACCCTTAATCTCCCATTCCGCAGGAACATCCGAGGTATTCCGTTCCGTTTCTGAAGCTTTCAGAAATTGGGGACTCCTTTGCCCATCTTCCAAGGGGGCGCTTGCCCGGTCATTTCTCATGGGAGTGGTTGCAGCGGGAGGAGCTTCTGCTGCGAGGGGATTACCCGCATTAGGCTGGCGGTTGCTAGGCAACATGATGCTTTCTGTGCCTGTGCTTGCGACGCGCTCTTGTGTCTGCCCGTCTTGCTTGGTCGTGCTTGCAGTGATGAACGGCTTCCATTCCTCAGGGACTGGCATTGTCGGATAGTGTGCGAGCTGCCAGCGATTGTTCATATAGTCCTGATAATGCTGAGCAGTGCGTTGCTGTTCATCTTCAATGGCAGCGCGCTGTCGTAAGCCTACCAAATCTGCATCACTCTCTGCTGAGATCATTGTCGGATACAAAGAGGCGAGCGCTAAACGTTGGCGTTCTTCTTTGGAAAGCGGGGCCATCCAAGATCTACGGGAAGATGTATTCTGCATATTTGTCGCCACGGGACGCTCCTTTGCGGCCAAAAAAAAGCCGCCCGGAGGTGTCTCCAGGCGGCGAGAGAAGATCGAGAAATGCCAACAGCCCGCTTCTCGATCAAGAAGCGGGCTGTTGGCACCTTGAGGAACTAACCTAGGCTTTATCCCTGCCTTGCAGGGAAGTGCGGGTAGAGAACCTCAACTATGCAACGTACATACAGGAGTAATTCGCCAATGTCACGCGATTTTATCCATTGCGGTTGTGAATACGAGAAGTGGGGGGTACCCTTGAACCCATGGTCACCACCCCAGAACCAGCGCAAACAAAAAGCCCGATCTTTCGATCGGGCTTTCGGAAGGCTTTGGTGAACCTTCAAAATTGGTGGGCACACAAGGACTCGAACCTTGGACCCGCTGATTAAGAGTCAGCTGCTCTACCAACTGAGCTATGTGCCCCCAGTGGGGAGGCCGCTTTATAGGCGGTTTGGCACCCCCCGGCAAGAGGAAAAATCATCGAGGATAACTTTTTTCTGTCACAGGGGATAAACGACCTCCCTCTCCACTCCCCTACAGCGTGGCGCGGCGGTGGAAGCCTGCCGGGACGTCTTCGTGTGGGGCAGGGGTGGCGATGACGGCGGTCACGCGGGCGTCGGTCGGGCCGTCGTGGCAGGCGGTGACCATCTGCTCGACCACTGCCGCCGGGCCTTTCAGGACGGCTTCGACGGTGCCGTCCTGACGGTTGCGCACCCAGCCATCCAGCCCGAGCGCAGCGGCGGCTTTCTCGGTCCAGGCGCGATACCAGACGCCCTGAACCTTGCCTTCGATCCTGAGGTGAACGGTGACGATCTGACCATGGCCTGACACGGGAATGCTCCTGACAGCAATAAAAGGGGGAGCCAGCTAACCGCTTTTTTCCCTTACCGTCTTGTGCAGATTAGGGATGCCTGTTCTGCTCACCAACAGTACGGCCTCCGCTCCCCAGCGGCCAAAAGAAAAACGGGACCGGCGGATCTCTCCCCTGGTCCCGTCTGAAGTCTCATAAACGGGAAAGCCCCGCCGTGGCTTATTCGAACTCGATGATGATCTGGTCAACGGCCAGCGAGCCACCGGCGGCAGCGTGAACTTTCTTCACCTTGCCATCCTGTTCGGCGCGCAGGACGTTTTCCATCTTCATCGCTTCGACCACGGCCAGCTTTTCACCGGCCTTGATCTCCTGACCATCGACGACATCGACCGAGACCAGCAGGCCCGGCATCGGCGACAGCAGATAGCGCGACATGTCGGGCGGCAGCTTGACCGGCATCAGCTTGTCGAGCTGGGCGGCACGCGGCTCCAGCACCTTGACGTCGGCAGCCGAGCCCTGATGGAACAACTGATAGCCGATGCCCTTTTTGGCCCGGTCCACCTGCACCACGCTCACCTGACCATTGATGGTCCCGACCCACAGCGGCTGGCCGAAAATCCAGTCGCTTTCGACGGTGTGGCTGGCGGTTTCGGTTTTCACCGTCCACTGGCCGTCCTTGGCATCATAGCTGATGCTGACCGGGTGATAGACGTCATCACCGAACTTCACCACATAGTCGGCGCCGACCTGACGGCCATGGCCGCTCATCTGGTTGGAGATCTGCGCGGCGCGGACCTGTTCCAGATGGTTGATGGTGGCGGCGACGCAGACCAGTACCGTCGGGTCTTCCGGCGGCAGGTCGGTGGCGTTGAAGCCGTCCTTGTACTCTTCGGCGATGAAGTTGGTGGTCAGGCGACCATCAACGAACCGCTGCTTGCCCAGCAGGGAGGCAAGGAACGGGATGTTGTGCGACACGCCGCGGATATAGAACTGATCCAGCGCGGTGCGCATGTGCAGGATGGCTTCGTTGCGGTCCGCCCCATAGGTGATCAGCTTGGCGATCATCGGGTCGTAGAACATCGAAATCTCGCCGCCTTCATAGACGCCGGTATCAACACGCACGCTGTCGCCTTCGGCGGGCGGCAGGTAGCGCACCAGACGGCCGGTGGACGGCAGGAAGTTGCGGTACGGGTCTTCGGCGTAAATGCGCGATTCCATCGCCCAGCCGGTGATGGTGACGTCGGACTGCTGCAGGGTCAGCTTTTGACCGGCGGCAATCTTGATCATCCATTCGACCAGATCGAGGCCGGTGATCAGTTCGGTGACCGGGTGTTCCACCTGGAGACGGGTGTTCATTTCCAGGAAATAGAAGTTCCGGTGGGCATCGACGATGAATTCCACCGTCCCGGCCGACTTGTACTGCACGGCCTTGGCCAGCGCGACGGCCTGTTCGCCCATCGCCTTGCGGGTGGCTTCGTCGAGGAACGGCGACGGAGCTTCTTCGATCACCTTCTGGTGGCGACGCTGGATCGAGCATTCGCGTTCGACCAGATACAGGCAGTTGTCGCCGTCGGACAGCACCTGAATTTCGATGTGGCGCGGTTGTTCAACGAACTTTTCGATGAACACGCGGTCGTCACCGAACGACGAGCGGGCTTCGGAGGTGGAGCGTTCGAAGCCGTCGCGGGCTTCGTCGTCGTTCCACGCCACGCGCATGCCCTTGCCGCCGCCGCCAGCCGAGGCCTTGATCATCACCGGATAGCCGATCTGGCTGGCGATTTTCACCGCTTCGTCGGCGTCCTTGATGATCCCCATATAGCCGGGGACGGTCGACACACCGGCTTCGGCGGCCAGTTTCTTGGAGGTGATCTTGTCGCCCATGGCTTCGATGGCATAGGCATCGGGGCCGATGAAGGCAATCCCGGCCTTGGCCAGCGCTTCCTGGAACGCCTTGTTTTCCGACAGGAAGCCATAGCCCGGATGGACAGCTTCGGCGCCGGTGTCCTTGCAGGCCTGAACGATGCGTTCCATCACCAGATAGGACTGGGCGGTCGGCGCCGGGCCGATGAACACCGCTTCGTCGGCCATCTGCACATGCAGGGCTTCCCGGTCGGCTTCGGAATAGACCGCAACGGTCTTGATGCCCATTTTGCGCGCCGTCTTGATGACGCGGCAGGCGATTTCGCCTCGGTTGGCGATGAGGATTTTCTTGAACATGGTTGCCTTACCCTTTTCGCGTCAACGGACTTAGAGCGGAATGTTGCCGTGCTTTTTCCACGGATTTTCCACCTTTTTGTCCCGCAGCATGGCCAGCGAGCGGCAGATCCGGCGACGGGTACCGTGCGGCATGATCACGTCGTCGATGAAGCCACGGGCCCCGGCAACGAACGGGTTGGCGAATTTCTGGCGGTATTCTTCGGTGCGCTCGGCGATCTTTTCGGCATCGCCAATGTCGCCACGGAAGATGATTTCCACGGCGCCCTTCGGACCCATCACCGCGATTTCGGCGGTCGGCCAGGCAAAGTTGACGTCGCCGCGCAGATGCTTGGAGGCCATAACGTCATAGGCACCGCCATAGGCCTTGCGGGTGATGACCGTCACCTTCGGCACGGTGCATTCGGCATAGGCGAACAGCAGCTTGGCGCCGTGCTTGATGATCCCGCCGTATTCCTGGGTGGTGCCCGGCAGGAAGCCCGGAACGTCCACAAAGGTCACGATCGGAATGTTGAAGCAGTCGCAGAACTGCACAAAGCGGGCAGCCTTGCGCGAGCTGTCGATGTCGAGGCAGCCAGCCAGCACCATCGGCTGGTTGGCGACGATCCCGACGGTCGAGCCTTCCATGCGGGCAAAGCCGATCAGGATGTTCTTGGCATAGTCGGGCTGGACTTCATAGAAGTCGCCTTCATCGACCACCTTCAGGATCAACTCCTTCATGTCATAGGGCATGTTGGGGTTGCTGGGGATCAGGGTGTCGAGCGAATAATCCTGACGATCAGCCGAATCGGCGGTCGGGCGGACCGGCGGCTTTTCGCGGTTGTTGGCAGGCAGGAAGTCCATCAGGCGGCGGATCTGCTGGATCGCGTCCACGTCGTTCTCAAAGGCGAGATCGGCCACGCCGGACTTGCTGGCATGGGTCATCGCGCCGCCCAGTTCTTCGGCGGTGACGACTTCGTGGGTGACGGTTTTCACCACGTCCGGGCCGGTCACGAACATGTACGAGCTGTCTTTGACCATCGCGATGAAGTCGGTCATCGCGGGCGAGTACACCGCGCCACCGGCGCAGGGGCCCATGATCACCGAAATCTGCGGGATGACGCCCGAGGCTTCGACGTTCTTCTGGAACACATCGGCGTACCCTGCCAGCGAGTCCACGCCTTCCTGAATGCGCGCGCCGCCCGAATCGTTCAGGCCGATCACCGGAGCCCCGACCTTCATGGCCTGGTCCATGATCTTGCACAGCTTTTCAGCGTGGGTTTCGGACAGCGAGCCGCCGAACACCGTGAAGTCCTGGCTGAACACGAACACCAGGCGACCGTTGATGGTGCCATAGCCGGTCACCACCCCGTCACCGGGGGTCTTGTTGTCAGCCATGCCAAAATCGGTGCAGCGGTGTTCCTTGAACATGTCCCACTCCTCGAAGGAGCCGGCATCAAGCAACAGGTCGATGCGTTCGCGGGCGGTCAGCTTGCCCTTGCTGTGCTGAGCATCGATGCGCTTTTGACCACCACCCAGACGGGCTGCGGCGCGCTTTTCCTCGAGCTGACGGATAATTTCGCTCATTAGTCCCCCAGTAACATCTCTAAGACGCTTCCGGCCCCTCACGGCGGTGAGCCGGTGAGTCCATTCTTTCGGGTGGGATGACGCCTGCCCTCAAGTGGACTTTCGGGGTGATCGAATACCATACTTGCGAGCGTTGTGGGGATAAAAAAGCACGGAAAACACAAGCCTTTTATGCTGCATGTGCGAAAAAGCTGATAAAATAACGAAAATTTCGCCGTTGTCGTTCCCCTGCCTGCGTGATACTCACAGGTCATGTCACAGATCATGAAACTTGCCCTCGAAATGGGGCCGCTTCTGGTGTTCTTCATCAGCAATGCCAAATTCGGCATCCTGACGGGGACGCTGGCGTTCGTCATCGCCACCACCATTGCCTTGCTGGCATCGTGGGTGATTGCCCGCCGGGTGCCGATGATGCCGATGATCTCGGGCGTGTTCGTGCTGGTCTTTGGCGGCCTGACGGTGATCCTTGCCGACGAGATGTTCATCAAGATCAAGCCGACGCTGGTCAACCTGCTGTTTGCAGGTGCGCTGACCTTTGGCTATCTGACCCGCCGCAATTACCTGCAACTGGTGCTCGGCAGTGCCTTTTCGCTGACCGAGCAGGGCTGGCGCATCCTGACCGTCCGCTGGGCGGTGTTCTTTGTGGTGTTGGCGGTGCTGAACGAAGTGGTCTGGCGCTCGGTGCCGACTGATAGCTGGGTGGACTTCAAGGTGTTCGGTATCCTGCCACTGACCATCGTGTTCAGCCTGACGCAAGTGCCGCTGTTGCTGCGCCACGCCGTTCCCGAAAACACCACGCCAGAGGGCGAAGACAAGCCGGACTGATCCTGTTCTGCCGTCTCACCGCTATATGTATGATTGTCGGCACCCATCAGCATAGTGCCACGACGAGCAAGTGGCTCTCCACTTTTTCAGGGCAAGTCCATGAACATCGTACAAGCCAACGGCATTGAGCTGGCCTATGACAGTTTCGGCGACCAAACCAACGAAGCGATCCTGCTGATCGCTGGGCTGGGCACGCAGATGATTCGATGGACGGAGCCGTTCTGCGAAGAACTGGCAGCGTGTGGTTATCGCGTGATCCGTTTCGACAACCGCGATGCTGGCTGTTCGACACATTTCAGCCAATGCTCCCCGCCGGATTTCGGCACGCTGGCCGCAGTGCTGATGGCCGGACAACGACCGGATGTTCCTTATACACTCTACGACATGGCTGCGGACGCAATAAGCTTGCTCGATGCTCTCTCCATTGATCGGACGCATGTCGTCGGTCGGTCAATGGGCGGCATGATCGCGCAGATTATGGCGAGCGAGCATCCCGAGCGGGTGCTATCCCTGACCTCGATCATGTCCAGCACGGGCAATGCCGGGCTTCCGCAAGCTGCGCCCGACATCATGGCGATGATGATGCGCCCCGCACCCGATCCGTTTTCCGATGAAGAGGGGTTTCTGGCGCAGTCCATCGCCTTCGCGCAGCGCATCTCAGGGTCTATGTACCCGCTCGACGGTGAGGCTTACCGTCGCCTTGTGCGGGAAGAAATCCAGCGTGCATACGATCCTGCCGGTACCGGCCGACAAATCGCGGCGATGGCCGTTACTGGCGATCGCCGGTTAAGGCTGGCAACCATCACGGCGCCAGCGCTCGTCGTGCATGGGATGGATGATCCGCTCATTCTTCCGGCCTGCGGCGAGGATACCGCCATTTCGATCCCCAATGCGGACCTCATGATGATCGAAGGTATGGGTCATGATGTGCCGCCTGCGCTTTATCAGACGGTTGCGAAGGCGATTGACCATACGGCTCGGCGAGCCTTAACGATGGACGCTCGTCCCTGAGTGTTCAGCGGACCAATCCCCTCTGCTGCCCCGTTGCCATGACAGCGATCCTCCCTGCACGACGCCCATAGAGCATTTTCAAGTTGACCGTTGACGGTCAACAGCTCGGAAAATGCGGCCTTAAAAGGGAAGAGCGTTTTCGCTCGGTGTGAAAACGCTCTAATCTCGCGGCTGGGGTGGCTATCGATGACCGGTCGCCACGGGACAAGCGTGAACCTGTGGCTCCGTTCTACCACCGCGACCTTGTCGCCGGGGCCGCCGGGGCCGGTGGAGAGAGGGAGGAACTGTCGGGTACGATTTAAACATAAATATAGTGTTATATATTTTATATTTGACAGTCAATTTTGCGTGTTTCATCATGGCGGAAATGATGAACGAGGTGCCCTGATGCGTTTCCCCCTGAGAGTAGCCCTGATTGTTGCCGCCCTGTTTGGTCCTGCGACCGCCGCGCGCGCCGATGACGCCGCCCCCGGGACGATCCTGAATGCGTCTTACGACATCGCCCGCGAGCTGTTCGAAGCCCTGAACCCGCCGTTCGCCGCCCAATGGCAGAAAAGCTCTGGCAAGCCGCTGGAGATCAAGCAATCCCATGCCGGGTCTTCCAAGCAGGCGCGCGCCATCCTCGAAGGTCTGCCCGCCGACGTGGTGACCTTCAATCAGGTGACCGACATTCAGGCGCTGGTGGACAAGGGCTTTGTTCGTCAGGACTGGCAGCAGGCGTTCCCCAATGCCGCCTCGCCGTACTATTCCCTGCCAGCCTTTGCGGTGCGCAAGGGCAACCCCAAGAACATCCACAACTGGGACGATCTGGCCCGTTCGGATGTCAAGGTGATCATGGCCAACCCCAAGACCTCGGGGAATGGTCGCTATGCCTATCTGGCGGCCTATGCCTTTGCCCGAGACCTGTATAAGGGGGATGACGCCAAGGCGCAGGAGTTCATCGGCAAAGTGGTCAGCAATGTGCCGGTGTTCGACACCGGCGGACGCGGTGCCACCACCACCTTTACCGAGCGCAGCACCGGTGACGTGCTGGTGACCTTTGAATCGGAGGTCAATTCCCTGGTGAAGGAATTCGGTGCCGACAAGTATGAAAAAGTCGTGCCGCCCAGCAGCCTGCTGGCGGAATTCCCGGTGGCGGTGGTGGACAAGGTGGCTGAAAAGCGCGGGTCCAAGGCGATTGTGACCGCCTACCTGAACTACCTGTACGCCCCCGAAGCGCAGGAAATCCTGGCCAGCTTTGCCTATCGTGTCCGCAACATCGACATTGCGGCCAGGCACGCTGCGGACTTCCCGCCGGTCAAGCTTTATACCATCGACAGCTTTGGCGGTTGGGAGCAAGCCCAGAAAGTTCACTTCGCCAGTGGCGGAACCTTTGATCAGGTGTTCGAGAAAAAGTGAGTGTTCCTGCCGATATCGGGCAACGTCGGGCGGCGCCGTTCCTGAACTGGAAACGGCGCCGCAGCGTCTTGCCGGGGTTCTCCCTCACCATGGGGATCACCCTGTTCTATCTGGGGCTGATTGTCCTGCTGCCGCTGGGGGTGATGCTGACGCGGGCCGCCGGTCTGGGGCTGGACGAGTTCCTGCGCGCCGCCTTTAATCCACGCGCGGTGGCGACCTACAAGGTCACCCTGCTGTCTGCCGCCGAAGCCACCGCCTTCAACGCCTGCGCCGGGCTGCTGTTTGCCTGGGTGCTGGCCCGCTATGACTTCCCCGGTCGGCGGGTGATGGATGCGATTATTGATCTGCCGTTCGCCATGCCAACGGCGGTTGCCGGTCTGGCGCTCAGCACCGCCTTTGCCCACAACGGCTGGCTGGGGCAATATCTCGATCCGCTGGGGATCAAGATCGCCCACGCCCAGCCGGGGATCGCCATTGCGATGGCCTTTACCAGCCTGCCGTTCGTCGTCCGCAGCATTCAGCCGGTGCTGGAAGACATGGACAGCGATGTCGAGGAAGCCGGGCGGACGCTGGGGGCCACCGAAGGCCAGATTTTCCGCCGTATCCTGTTGCCGACCATCCTGCCTGCGGTGCTGGCCGGGGCTTCGCTGGCCTTTGCCCGCAGTCTGGGGGAATTCGGCGCGATCATCTTCATCGCCGGCAACCGTCCCTTTGATACGGAAATCTCCGCCCTGCTGATTTTCATCCGCCTCGAAGAATATGAATTCGGTGCGGCCACTGCCATTGCCACCACCGTTCTGCTGGCGGCCTTTGCGCTGATGCTGCTGACCAATCTGGTGCAGTCGTGGCACCAGCGTTACCTGCGCCGGGGGTAGGATTTGATGCTTCCCACCATGATCACTCCGCACAAGTCCCACCCCCAGCAGCGTGGCTGGCGGCAACGCCTGTTGATCGGGGCTGCCGTCCTGCTGGCCGGGCTGTTCCTGCTGGTTCCCATCATCGTTATTTTCCAGCAGGCGTTTGCCAAGGGCTGGGCGGGCTGGTGGCACGCGGTCAGTCAGCCGGAAACGCTGTATGCCGTCGGCCTCAGTCTGGTGGTGGTGGCGATTGTTGCCCCGATCAATGCTGTTTACGGGCTGGCGGTGGCGTGGCTGATCACCCGCTTCCGCTTTACCGGGCGCCGGGTTCTGGTGGCTCTGGTCGAGGTGCCGTTTTCGGTCTCGCCGATCGTGGCCGGAGTGGCCTATCTGATGGTCTATGGCAGCAACGGCCTGTTCGGCCCGTGGCTGGAGGCGATGGACCTGAAGGTGATGTTCGCCGTTCCCGGCATCGTGCTGGCCACCCTGTTCGTCACCAGTCCGTTCATCGCCCGCGAGCTGTTGCCGTTGATGGAGCTGCAAGGGATCGACCAGGAAGAAGCCTCGCTGTCGCTGGGGGCCAGTGGCCTGAAGACCTTTGTGCGGGTGACGCTGCCGAACATCAAGTGGGCCCTGTATTACGGCATCATCCTGTGCGTTGCCCGCAGTCTGGGCGAGTTTGGCGCGGTGTCGGTGGTGTCGGGGCAGATTCGCGGCGAAACCAACACCCTGCCGCTGCAAATCGACCTGCTGTATCACGACTATGACAGCTCGGGGGCCTTTGCGGCGGCGTCCATTCTGACCCTGCTGGCGCTGATCAGTCTGGTGCTGAAGCTGGTGGTTGAGGCGCATTTTGAGCAGACAGCCAAAGAAGACGGCTGATCTAGAGGATTGTGCGGTCGGTCGCATTGTTTGTGCGAAAACCGCTTCCCGCTTTTCGCACAATGCTTGTTTGTTCTGTCGCATTGTTTTTGCGAAAACCGGTTTCCACTTTTTGCACAATGCTCTGAAACTACAGTTTTGCCGCATTTGGCAGGCAGGGTAAGCTCCTGACGACGTTCTTTCTCTCAGGAGCTTTATTGATGGCCTCCCCCTCGTCCGATCAGCCGACCGCCGCAGCCCTGTCCCGGCGCAGCCTGCTGGCCCGCGTGGCCGGTGGCGTTGCCCTTGGTGTTACCCTGCCGTCGCTCAGTGCCTGTGCCGAGACGCCTCCGGCTCCGCAGGCCCCGGCGCAGGTCGGCTGGAGCCACAAGCCGCCGATCACCCTAGCCGCCATGGGGCCGGAAGTGCTGGTCAACTATGTCTCGCCGCGCCACGATCCCAACGTTGAACACCTGATGCCGCTGTCGCCGGAACAGGCGATCCGGACCTGGGCGCGCGAGCGTCTGCAGTGCAACGGCTTTGGCACCCGCACCGTGCGGGTGGTGGTCGATGATGCCTCGGTGATCGAGGTGCCGCTGGAAACCAAGGGCGGCCTGAAGGGCTTTTTCACTGACGAGCCGGAAACCCGCTATGACGCCAAGGCGGTGGTGTCGATCCAGCTGGTCGATGATGGCGGCACCGTGCTGACCCAGATCCGGCAGGAAGCCTGGCGCTCGCGCTCGATCAACGAGAAATCCTCGATTGCCGAACGGGAACGCGCCTGGTCGGACCTGATCGAGCTGATGATGCAGGACCTTGATGGTGCGATCGAAAGCGGCATCCGCTCGTATTTTGGCGATGCGGTGGTGCGGTAAGCCTGGCGACGAACAGCAAGGGTGCGGAGCGTTGCTCCGCACCTCGTCGGGGCCGAAGTGTTGGCCTCACGCAAGGGCAGACGGGTGTCTGCCCTTTTTCATGTCCTGCCACTTATGGTCGTATAATATTTTTAGTTGTATTTTAATAGAGTATATCTCATATGTTTTATATGCATCGTCTGCTGTACAACCATAACCAATGAGACATGAAGGAGCGGGCTGTAAATGAAGCGTTTTCTGGGATCTTTTGCCGCTATCGCAGCCAGCTTTTCCGCAACGGCTCAGGCAGCCATCGCGCCGGAGGAAAAAGCCGCACCGGTTGAAACTACGGTCATCAGCAGTTCCTCATCGGTGACAGAACACGCCTTTCAGGTTCCTGATGGCAAGGGTGATCTGATGAGTTTTGTCCTGCGGCCATCCGGGAATGACGGCATGCTGTTTGCATCACACCAGAGCCATGCTTCGCATGTCTCACATGGCTCGCATTCGTCGCATTACAGCAGCCGTTAAGGGCGACAGGGATGGCCGAAGACAATGGCCTGAGCGTCACCCTGGATGCGCAGGCCTATGACCCGTGGGCTGTCCATCAGGCAGCCTACCGGCTGAGTGACAGGCTGGCCATTCAGGTGGCCATCGACGGCAACACCATTCAGTGCACGTTGTACCCCGTCACCGAGGGTACAAACAGCCACAGTCTGTTGGTCGCACGGGCAGACTTTCTGCGTGAAGTCACCGATCAAATGCTTCGTGCGCGCATCCGGGAGGCAACGGAGCCAGTGCGGACTCTCATTCTGGCCTATACGTTTTCCCGTAGTGGCTTGCAGAAATGACCCGGTTTCTGCCTGCTGAGGACTATTTACCATCCGGAAGATACGAACTTCTGCCGTTTCGTTTTGAACGGCTGGAGGGCGAGCGGGTTTTGCTCAGCAATATGGCCGGGGAAGCCTTGACGGTTTCTTCGGCCGATCTGACGACACTGGTGAATGGCGATCTCGATCGCTCTGGCGCACTGTTTTCCAGACTGCGCGCCAATCACTTTCTGCGCCAGCCAGAGGATCGGGCGGCTCTGGAGCTCTTGGCCCTGAAACTGCGCACGCGCTATGCGCGGCTGCGGGATTTCACCAGCCTGCACCTGTTCGTGGTCACCCTGCGCTGCGATCACGCCTGCCGCTATTGTCAGGTTTCCCGCCAGTCGGCTGACCGCGCCAGTTTTGACATGAGCCGCGCAACGGCGGACCGTGCGATTGACCTGCTCTTTCGTTCGCCCAATCAGGCCTTGAAGGTCGAGTTTCAGGGCGGCGAGCCGCTTTTGAATTTTGATCTGATCCGCTATGTGGTTCTCTCGATAACAGAGCGGAACAGGCAGCATAAACGCGATATCCAGTTTGTCATCACCACGACCTTGTCGTTGATCAGTGACGATACCCTGGCCTTTTGCCGCGAACACCGGATCGTTCTGTCGGCGTCTCTGGACGGGCCGGAGGATCTGCACAATGCCAATCGCCCACGTCCGGGCGCAGACAGCCATGCGCGTTTTGTCGCGGGTCTGGAAAAGGCCCGGGACGTGCTCGGCCCCGAGGCCATCTCGGCGTTGATGACCACCACGGCGGCCAGCCTGCAGCGCGGGCCCGGGATTGTTGACGAGTATCTCAGGCTGGGCTTCCACGGCATTTTCCTGCGACATCTCTCGCCCTATGGCTTTGCCCTGAAAACCAAAAGCTATCAAGGCTATGACACTGCGCGTTGGCTGGAGTTTTACGAAGAAACGTTGACGTACATCATCGACCTGAACCGGTCCGGGGTCCGTTTTACCGAACAGCATGCCGCCATCATTCTGCGCAAGATGTTCAGCTGTCATGATCCCGGCTATGTCGATCTGATGAACCCGTCGGGGGCTGGTATTGCGGCCATCGTTTTCAATTACGATGGGGGCGTGTTCGCCAGCGATGAAAGCCGTATGCTGATGGAAATGGGGGATGACACCTTCCGCCTTGGCTCGGTGCACGAGCATGGTTATGACGAGATATTCTCTGCTCCGGCATTGCTCTCTGCCCTTGAGGACAGTTTTACCTTGTCGGCCCCGATGTGCGCTGATTGCGCCTGTGAGCCGTGGTGTGGTGCAGACCCCGTCTATCACCACGCCCGCCATGGCGACCCCTTGGGGCGCAAGGCAGAGTCGGGCTTTTGTCAACGGATGAAGGGCATGACGCGCATTTTCATCAAGGCGATGGAAGACCCCTTCGTTGCGGCTCTTTTTCGTCGGTGGGCCCTCTCATGCTAACCTTGAACGGTAAGGCGCTTGCATGGGGTGGTTCAGCCGAACGGACCCTGTGGAAACTGACCAGCAACCCGGGCCTGCCTGTTGTGCTGCGCGAGAAAATGGCGTTCCTGCAGCGGGGCGACGGGCCGTTGCCGCAAGGCTTTGGGGCATACATCCTCCCGCCGGAGCAGCAGGGCATTCCCCCCTGCACACACTGGTTTCATCTTCCTCCCGACTTTGCCTATCTGGCAGAGGGCGACATCATTTCTGTGAATGCCGGGCGGATCCGCACGCTTTGGCGGCAAAATTCACCGCACAATGCCGTCTTGCTCACCGAGCGTTGCGACAACAACTGCGTGATGTGTTCCCAGCCGCCAAAGAATATCGAGGACGATTGGCTCGTGGCCGAAGCGATGGATTTGGTGCGCATGATACCGCCATCGGCCCCGGTGCTGGGGTTCACGGGCGGAGAACCAGCCTTGCTGGGCCAGCGGCTGATTGATCTGTTGGCCTTGACCCGGGCGAGGTTGCCGACCACGGCGGTACACCTTCTCAGCAATGGCAGAGGTTTTGCCGACCCCGCCTTTTCTGACGCTTATGCTGAGATCCAGCACCCTGATTTGATGGTCGGGATTCCCCTGTATGCTGCTGATCCTGCGCAGCATGACTACATTGTGCAAGCTCGCGGGGCCTTTGACCAAACCGTGCGGGGTATTCTGGCTCTGAAAGAGCGGGGGCAGCGCGTCGAAGTGCGTGTCGTCCTGCACCGTCAAACCATAGAGGGCCTGCCGGCGCTGGCACAGTTCATCGCACGCAATCTGCAATTCATTGATCAGGTGGCTCTGATGGGGTTGGAGGTCACCGGCTTTGCCCGTGCCAACCTTGATCAGGTCTGGATTGATCCGGCAGACTATAGGCCCACTCTGGAAAACGCTGTTGCCCTCCTGCGGGATTATCAGGTTCCAGTGCGCATTTACAACCACCCACTGTGCTTGCTGGGCGAGATGGCGGCGCAATATTCGGTAAAGTCGATTTCTGACTGGAAAAATGAATATGTGGCCGAATGTGCGGCCTGCACACGGCGGCAGGATTGCGGAGGCTTTTTCTCCTCCGGGGCGCGTTATCGCTATAGTCCTTCCTTGCGCCCCTTTCTGTGAGCGGTTTGCTCCCCTGATCTGGTTTGTCACAGGTATGGCTCACTGAGATAGTGCCAAACCAGTGATAAGTTGGTATCCTTGAAAAAAGAAGGGGAATTCCATCCAGATATCCTCAAGTATGCCGAGCGTGGATGAGGCTTCCTTTTCCAATACTCAAGATTGCATTACTTTAGGAGGTTGTGATGGACATCTTGCTTCAGGTAGCAGTCATCCTGACCTGTCTGTTCTATGGTGCCCGAAAAGGCGGTGTCGCACTCGGCCTGCTTGGTGGCATCGGCATCGTCATCATGGCCTTTGTTTTCGGTCTGGCACCGGGAAAACCACCGGTCGATGTGATGTTGACGATCGTTGCTGTGGTCGCTGCCTCGGCGACGCTACAGGCATCAGGCGGCCTTGAAGTGATGCTGATCGGCGCTGAAAAGCTGCTGCGGCGCAATCCGAAGTATGTGTCGATCCTTGCGCCTTTCACCACCTGCCTGCTGACCATTCTGTGTGGCACTGGTCACGTGGTCTATACCATGCTGCCAATCATCTATGATGTGGCGATCAAGAACGATATTCGGCCCGAACGTCCGATGGCGGCGGCGTCAGTTTCTGCCCAGATGGGCATTCTGGCGAGTCCCGTCTCGGTGGCGGTCGTCTCGCTGGTTGCTTTTCTGGCCAAGGCTCCGATGGGGAATGGTCATGTGATCGACTTCGTTCAGGTCCTGTCGATCACCATTCCGTCAACCCTGACGGGCGTGCTGATGATCGGCATCTTTAGCTGGTTCCGGGGCAAGGATCTCGACAAGGACCCCGAATTCCAGAGCCGTATCGCCGACCCGGTTCAGCGCGAAGCCATCTATGGCACTGCGGCGACCCTGATGGACAAAAGCCTGCACCGTGATCAATGGATTGCGATGTGGATCTTCCTTGGTGCCATCGCGGTGGTGGCGCTGCTTGGTGCCTTTCCATCCCTGCGTCCGGCCTTTGACGGCAAGCCGATGTCGATGGTCCTGACGATCCAGATGTTCATGCTGCTGGCTGGTTCGCTGATCACCATCCTGACCAAAACCGATCCGTCAACGATCGGAAAGTCAGAGGTATTTCGCGCTGGCATGATCGCGGTGGTCGCCGTCTTTGGCATCGCCTGGATGGCTGATACGGTGTTCGAGGCCCACCTGCCCGAACTCAAGGCCATTCTGACCGAATTCGTCAAGGCTCACCCGTGGGCTTATGCCGTGGTGCTGCTGATGGTTTCCAAACTGGTCAACTCGCAGGCCGCAGCCATCACCGCGATGGTGCCGGTCGGTTTGGCCATTGGGGTACCACCGGGCTATATCCTTGCCTATGCTGCTGCATCCTATGGCTATTACATCCTGCCGACCTATCCCAGTGATCTGGCGGCGATCCAGTTCGACCGCTCTGGCACGACCCATATCGGCAAGTACGTGATCAACCACAGCTTCATTCTGCCGGGCCTGATTGGCGTTGCGACCTCGTGCCTGATCGGTATGGTGCTGGCGAAGATGACTGGTCTGATTTAACCGCCGGACGTGACGGTTGTGTCACAGGGGCGGGCTGCCGCTCAAACAAAAGTAACGGGGGCCGGGGCCTCAAGGCCCCGGCGAGGTGTGGAGCAGCGCTCCACATCCCTGTTTCCTGCCTGTCGTATCAGCTATGCAGATGCCCCAGCTCGGCGGGGGTAAAGACATACTCGGTGGAGCAGAACTGGCACTGCACACTGATGGTGCCATCGTCCTGCACCATGTCGGCGCGGTCTTCGGCGGCAAAGTTGCGCAGGGTGGTTTCCACCCGCTCGCGCGAGCAGCGGCAACCGAAGTGCAGGCCGCGCTGCTCGCTGGCAACGGTCAGCTCTTCCTGATGGAACAGGCGGTACAACAGCTCGCCATCGGCCAGTTCCGGGTTCAGCAATTCGGCATTGGTCAGGCTGCCCAGCAGAACCACCGCCGTCCGCCACAGCTCGTCCAGTTCTTCGTCGGTGCGGTGCTCGTCCGGGGTGCGCGGCATCCGTTGCAGCATCACCGCGCCAGCACGCCAGGCGGTATCACTGCCTGCCTGCGGAGCCGTAGTGACCTTGACGGCGGTTTCCAGCTGTTCCGACTGGCGGAAATAGCGGTGGATGCATTCGGACAAGGTGGCGTCTTCCATCGGTACAATGCCCTGATAGCGGTTGTTCGCCCCGGCCATGGTGCCCGCCAGATCGACGGTGAACACCAGCGTCCCGGCCCCCAGCAAATGCTGCAGGCTGGCTTCGGACATGCCCGAGCGGGCGTCCTGATGGCTGCTGCGATGCTCCAGCGCCGCCACCGCATCGGCGTCAAAGCTGGCATAGGCGCGCAGATCGCCGTCCGAGGTCACGTCGGCCACCAGCATCCGCACCGGGCCATCGCCCTGCGCCTGCAAGGTGAACACGCCATCGAACTTCATCGCAAAGGCCAGCACCACTGCCAGGGTGGCGGTTTCGGCCACCAGCCGCGCCACCGGTGCCGGATAGGCGTGACGGTCGAGAATCTCGGCCAGCGCCCGGTCAAGGCGGACCAGACGACCGCGCACCGTTCCGTTGTGCAACAGGAAGGTCAGACACTGGTCTGACAGCAGGGAAACGGCGGCGGAGGTGTCGGAAGAGGCCATGGTGCGTGTCTTTATTCCGAAGCAAACCCGGAAGGCTTTGCGTGTGAAACGGGGGGAAGCCTGTCGATGATCACGGAACAGGCACAGAGTGGGGGAGATAGGCTGTTCCCGGTAAAAAATCAAGCCAGCAACGGAACGCTGCTGGCTTGAGACGGGCGATGGGATGGCGGAACACTCAGGCCAGTGTGCGTTAAATCTGATTCCACAGTACACAACAGTCCGTGCAAGAGAATGGGCTACCGCCCATACCCGTTTGGAGGCGATGCCCCCAAACCCCCACTTTTCCTTTGAATATCAAATTAATGGGGTCTGGGGCCTATTGGCCCCAGCGAGGTTTGGAGCAGCGCTCCATGATCCTGTTTTCTGTTTGTCGTGTACTGTGATCCGACGCAGGCACGTCTGGTCTAGACGGCGTTCAGGCACCAGGCCAGAATCCCCTTCTGCACATGCAGACGGTTTTCGGCTTCGTCCCACACCACTGAATGCGGCCCGTCGATCACTTCGTTGACCACTTCCTCGCCACGGTGGGCGGGCAGGCAGTGCATGAACAGCGAGTCCGGGTTGGTCAGCGCCATCAGGCTTTCGTTGACCTGATAGGGGCGGAGCTGGGCGTGGCGGTCGCCTTCTTCAAAGCCCATCGACACCCAGCAATCGGTCACCACGCAATCGGCGCCCTTGGCTAGGTCTTGTGCGTTGTCGCCGAGAACGATGGTCGCGCCTTGCGCCCGTGCCCATTCGACGACAGCGGCGCTGGGCTGCAGGTCGGCGGGGGAGGCAATGCGCATTTCAAAGCCGAACAGGGCGGCGGCCTGAATCCACGAATGGCAGACGTTGTTGCCATCACCGGACCACAGGACGGTCTTGCCAGCGATCGGGCCCCGGTGTTCTTCAAAGGTCATGATGTCGGCCATGATCTGGCACGGATGGGTTTCGTGGGTCAGCCCATTGATCACCGGCACGGTGGCGGCGGCGGCCAGCTCTTCCATCTTGCTGGGGAAGTCGGTGCGGATCATGATCGCATCGACAAAGCGCGACAGGACGCGGGCGGTATCGCCGATGGTTTCCCCATGGCCGAACTGGCATTCGGCGGCGGTCAGCACGATGACGTTGCCGCCCAGCTGGCGCATGCCGACTTCGAACGAGACGCGGGTACGGGTCGAAGGCTTTTCAAAGATCATCGCCAACTGCTTGCCGGGCAGCGGAGCGCCGCCGTTGGCCTTCAAATCCTTGGCAATATCGAGGATGGTCCGCAGCGTGGCGCCGTCGAACCGGTCCAGATCGAGAAAATGACGAATGCTCATTGTATCTACCGTTCTCCCGGCGGGGAAAACGCCTTTCTTGTAGCAAGGCGGCATGGGCTGGCCCGAGGGACGGGCCAGCCTCCCCGTTATGCCGTTCCTTGGGCAATGGCCGCACAGGCGGCATCCAGCGTTTGCAGGGCCAGCGTGATTTCGGCCTCCCCGACGATCAGCGGCGGCAGCAGGCGGACCACGTTGTCACCGGCGGGAACCGTCAACATGCCGCGCTCCATCAGTTCCTTGACCAGCACGCCATTGCCGCCTTCGGCAACGGCCTTCAGGCCGATCATCAGACCCATGCCGCGCACGTCGGAAATCACCGTCGGATAGCGGTTGGCCAGCATGCGCAGGCCGTTCCACAGGGTGTGGGCGGTGGCATTGACGCCATCGAGGAAGCCAGCCGACAGCACTTCGGTCAGCACCGCTTCGGCACAGGCCATCGCCAGCGGGTTGCCGCCATAGGTGGTGCCGTGGGTACCGGCGGCCATGGCGCTGGCGGCCTGTTCGGTGGCCAGAATGGCCCCGACCGGGAAGCCGCCGCCCAGCCCCTTGGCGGTGGTCACAATGTCGGGGGTGATGTCGGCCCACTGGTGGGCGTACAGCTTGCCGGTACGGCCAATGCCGGTCTGCACTTCGTCAAACATCAGCAGAAGGCCGAATTCGTCGGCCATCTGGCGCAGACCGCGCAGATAGTCGGCGCTGGCGGCGGTGATACCGCCTTCGCCCTGCACCGGCTCGACCAGAATGGCGGCGGTTTCGCCGGTGATGGCGGCGCGGGCTTCGTTCAGGTTGCCGAACGGCACATGGTCAAAGCCCTGCACCATCGGGGCAAAACCGCTCAGGTGCTTGGCCTGACCACCGGCGGCGATGGTCGCCAGCGTCCGGCCATGGAAGGCATTGACGCAGACCATGGTCCGGTAGCGGTCGCTGCCCCGGCTCTGGTGGAACTTGCGCGACATCTTGATCGCGCCTTCGTTGGCCTCGGCCCCCGAATTGCAGAAGAACACTGTGTCGGCGAACGAATTGGCGACCAGCAGTTCGGCAACGCGCTTCTGGCCGGGGATGTGGTACAGGTTCGAGGTATGCCAGACCTTGGCGGCCTGATCCTGCAGAGCCTTGACCAGTTTCGGGTGGGCATGACCCAGCGCCGTCACCGCAATCCCCGAGCCGAAGTCGAGGAATCGTCGGCCATCCACCGTGTACAGCCAAGCGCCTTCGCCCCGCTCGAAGGCGAGGTCATACCGAGCATAGGTTGGCATCACAACGGGAATGGTCATCGTTCTCCAACGTCCTTCGCTGTCGAAAAGGGGCGGAGCACGCCTGAGACCTGATAAGACTCCGCCCGGAAAGCCGAGGATTATTGAGGGTGCGTGCGCCCTTGTCAATCAGCGCGGGTAGGGAACGGCGGCTCTGACGGCGTTTTACCCGGTATTGTGATCAGTTTTTCAGTTTGTAGCCCGACCGCACCAGCAGCCAGCAGGCCACCAGCAGCACCACGTCGGTCACGCCGACCACCGCCAGCCCGGTCAGCGGCAAGGCGTCGGGGTGGGCGATGAAGCCATAACGGAAGCCGTCGATCATGTAAAAGAACGGGTTGAAGTGGGCAAATGCCTGAAAATCGGGCGGCAGGCGGTCAATGGAATAAAAGGTGCCGGACAGGAACGACAGCGGGGTAACAATAAAGTTGGTGACGGCGGCCATGTGGTCGAATTTTTCCGACCACACCCCGGCCAGCACCCCCAGTACCGACAGCATCAGCGATGCGCCGATGGCATGGAACAGGATGTACAGCGGGTGTGCGGCGTGCAAGGGGACAAAGAAAATCATCCCGAGGGCAACGGCAATGCCGACCACCACCCCACGGGTGACGCCCCCCAGCGCATAGGCGACGGTCAGTTCACCGGGGCTGATCGGCGGCATCAGCACGTCAACGATGTTGCCCTGCACCTTGGAGATGATCACCGAAGACGAGGTGTTGGCAAAGGCGTTTTGCACCATGGTCATCATGATCAGACCGGGGGCGAGAAATTCCAGAAAGCTGACCCCGCCCGCCGTATGCACGGCATCGCCCAGCGACAGGGCAAAAATGGCCAGAAACAGCAGCGATGTCACCATCGGGGCGGCAATGGTCTGGAGCCAGACTTTGACGAACCGGCGGACTTCCTTAAGATACAGCTCCCACAGGCCGCGCCAGTTGACGGCCCCCATCTGGCGGGGCGGCATCAGCCCGATCGGTTGCGGGGCTGGGGCGGTGGGGGAACGATCCATGATGCACTCATCCTGCTCTGGCAAAGAAACGTAGCGAAAGGTAGGGAGCGGGGGCGCATCTGGCAACCCCGCCCTGCTGCCTCCTGACTTTATTCCGTCCCTTGCGAGGAGTTGCCCCGATGTCTGACGACGAGCTGTTGCCCCCCGGGCGGGAGGCCGCCCCGGCACCGCGATCCGGTGCCAAACCGGTGCGCAAGGTCAGCAAGACATCGCTGATGAATGCGGCACTGTACCATCTGGGCCGCTTTGCCACCTCGCGCGCCGGGCTGCGGCAGGTGCTGGAGCGCAAGGCGTGGCGGTCCCTGCAAGCCCATGGCGGCGATGCCGACGAGGTGGCCGGGTGGATCGAGGCGGTGCTCGACAGCTTGCAGAAACAAGGATGGCTGAACGATGGCGCCTTTGCCGAGGCCCGCGCCCGCAGCCTGAATGCCCGAGGCACCGCCACCCGCACCATCCGGCAAAAGCTGGCACAGAAAGGGGTGGCGGAGGACGACATCGTTGCCGCGCTGGACCGGTTGGGGGAAGAGCAGGGCTTTGACGATGCCCGCCAGTCGGACCGGATGGCCGCTGTTGCCTATGCCCGCCGCCGCCGTCTGGGACCATGGCGCGGGGACGGGGAGGGGCGTGTCGAGCGGCGGGAGCGTGATCTGGCGGCGCTGGCCCGGCAGGGCTTTGATCTGGACATTGCCCGGCAGGTGATCGACGCCGAGACACCGGAACAGGCGGAAGACTGGGCGGACGGTGTGGGCTGAAACGACACAGGCCCCCGGCGGGGCGTTCCTGCCGGGGGCCTGTGCATCACATCACGACAGCAAAGCTTACAGGCAGACCTGCGGCGCTTCGGTGTTTTCCTTCGGCAGGGTGGCGCTGTAGGCGGCCAGCCCGGCGTCATCGAGCTTCATCACATGCTGGATGATGTCGTTGGCGGCGTTGCAGAAGCTGACGCGGTTGTCGAGGCTCTGGACCGAAACGCGGTTGGCGATGTAGGTCACATAGTTGTCGAGCTGGCTGCTCGAGCTTTTGCCCCAGGCCCCCTGGAAATACTGCTTCATGGTCTTGCCGCTGTTGCTCAGCGTCTTGTTGAAGCGGGTGACGAAGGCATCGTATTCGTTCCGCTTGTCACAGGACAGGGCGGCAACCATCAGGTGGTTTTGCAGCGAGCGCATGTGCAGGGCGCTGGCTTCGGTCTTGTTGGCGCAACGGCTGGGGCCCTTGGCAAAGGCTTCGCCCGGCACCGAGGTCACCGATACTGCCGCAAGCGCCAAAGCGCCAGCAAAACCGCGCGCCCACACCGACAGGCGCTGACCTTTCTTCTGGTAGCTCATAGGTACATCCCTGAACTGCGAGCCGACTGGCTCGGAGACTGACTGCATAAGGAAACCGGCGGGATGCATGCCATTGCCGCGACTGCTTAGCGCGGTTCGGAAATGTCCATCTGCCGGATATGGCCGAAAGCTACCATGGCTGCGGAGCGCCTCAAAGGGGGGAAATCAGGGAAAAAGGAGAAGATCCGCTACGACCCTCTCTCCATTGGGGTGATGAACACGCTTCCCGCTCAGAAACGGACGCTGACACTGAGCGAGCCAAAGCGGTCGGCGCTGTCCTGACCTTCGAATTCACGGCTGCGCCAGACCTGGGTATAGGCGATTCGCCAGTCATCAATGGTAACAGCCAGACCAGCCTGCAGGTCTCCGACCAGTGGCCGTTTATCAACGCCGGGGCTGTCGCGAAAGGTGTTGCCATCCAGAAAGATGTTCCGCGCCACCGCCCGTCCGGCGATGCCACTGAACAGATACCAGCCAAAGCCGCTTTGGGGGACAAAAAAGGTGGTGCCGGACAGGCCGGGGCGGATGCGCGGCGGACCGTAGTCATGGGGCATGTTTTGCCCCAGTCGCAGGGTTGCTCCGGCGCTGGCTTCGGTCAGGATGGTTCCCAGCGAGGCCCCCAGATGCGGCGTCAAGTCGACGCCAACGCCGGTATCGGGGTCTGCGTTGCTCCATGCCCGCCATTTGCGTTCATAGGTCAGGACGGCACCGACCTCATCCTGCAGGTGATAGGCATCCCAGCCCTTGGCGGTTTCCACACCAATCAGGCGGTGCCAGTCATTCTGTACCGTTTCGCCATGGGCCGAGGGGCCGACCATCCCGACCAGCAGTTCCAGTGTGTCGAGGCGGCTGCCGGTGTCGGACATCAGGGTCGCCCCGCCATACAGCCAGCCGGTATAGGGCCGGTCCCCCGGTGAGGCGGTGGTGCGCTGGGTGTCGCTGGGGGTAAACAGGGAATGCCCCAGTGACAGCCCCCAGCGATTGCGCCCCCCGCTTGCCATGAACGGGATGGCAGACCCGGCCTGTACCATCCAGTCCGGGGCCTGATCTTCCCCGGACAGCCACGAGGCACGCAGGCCGTTGGTGTAATGGCGGTCGGTTCCACTGACCAGATCGTTTTCGACCTGCAGGCTGTAACTGCCAAGGGCGTCAAGGGGGCGCTCTGCCGTGGCGGTCTGGGCAATGGCCGCCGGACTGGTCAGCAGCCCCAGACACAGCAGGCAGGCGGACAGGCTGGCAGACAAACGAAGATCGGGCATCGACAGGGCACGCTCCTGTGGTTGCGGGTAGCCCGTGAAATGGATCACGGGGGGCTGCGGCGCAACCCCCCGTGATGGCAGGACGTGACGTGATGGGCTAACCCGGGGATCAGGTCACCGGGACCGGATAGCCGCGCAGTTCCTTCACCGCCTTGTTGACCTTGTTCCAGTCAATTTTGGTGCCGTCAGGGACGGCGTGGGTGATCATCGCCACCATGTCGGTGGTCAGCGGCATGTCCGGCATCGGCTCGTTGTATTCCAGCGCATCCCAGCCTTCGTTGGTCGGATGGGCTTCCAGCCACAGGCGGCCTTCACGCCATTCGACGATCACGCGGTCGTTGACCACCTTGACGTTGGTGCCCGCGTTGACGTGTTCGTACAGGGCCTCGACGTTTTCCGGGTACATGCGCAGGCAGCCCGACGAGGTGCGGCGACCAACGCCCCACGGAATGTTGGTGCCATGGATACGGTACAGGTCCCAGCCCAGATAGATGGCGCGGTTGCCCAGCGGGTTGTCCGGGCCGGGGCCGATAACGGCGGGCAGTTCCGGCTTTTCACGGCGCATACGGGCGGTCGGGTACCAGCTGGGGTCCTTGGTCTTGCGCAGCACGGTGGTGGTACCAACCGGGGTTTCCAGACCTTCGCGGCCAATACCCAGCGGATAGGTGTCAACCATGACACCCTTTTCAAAGCGGTACAGGCGCATCTGGGCGAGGTTGATCATCACCCCGGTATCGATTTTGGCCGCCAGCAGGTGCACCGACGGGATACGGATCTTGTGGCCGGGAATCGGCAGCCAGGGGTCCACTTCCGGGTTGGCGGCCTTCAGCTCCAGATAGCCCAGGCTTTTGGCGCGGGCGATTTCCAGCAGGTCGTCACCCTTTTTGACTTCATAGGTGCTGAACAGACCTTCGCCCAGATCGGGCTGCGGGATCACTTCGGTCGGCTTGCGCTCGGACTCTTGCGCCGGGGCGGCGGCAACGGCCTGACCGGCCTTGGCGTCGGTTTTGGCCTGTTCGGTTTTGGCCGGGTCCTGCGGCTGGGTGGCAACCTGCGACGCCGGTTTGGCGGTCGGCATTTTGGCGGCCTGCGCCGGGGACAGGGCTCCGGCGGCAGCGTTGACACCGTTCCCACCGGTGGCCGGCGGCGGTTCACCTCCGGCGCAGGCGCTGAGCAGAGCGGCGGCGGCCACGGTCAGGGCCAGGCTTTTCAGCGTTTTAGCCATGGTGATGCCCGTGGTCCGGCTCCCCTGCGAGGCCGTCATGGACGGCGTCGGCTGAATGGCGGTGGTCATGCGGTTTGATCGCGTGGCGGATGTCATCGTGCTCATGATCGTGATCGGCGTTCCCGCCCCCGGGGGGGTGCTGGTGAGGATGAGAGTGTTGATGGATGTGGGCGTGTTCGTGGACGTGAGTATGCTCGTGGCTGTGTTCGCTGCCATCGCTGTGGCGGTGAACGTGGCTATGGCTGTGGGCATGTCCGTGATCATGGGCATGCTTATGGGTATGACTCCCGTCCATCGCCGTTTTCCCCTTGCTCCCGCATACGCCGCCGGGTCGTGTGTACCCGGTTGTCCCCAGAGTGTCCCGTTACCAAAGTTTCATGGACCCTAGCATGGAACGGCGGTGCAGCAAACCGCGCGAGACATGCAAAAAAGGGGAGGCTCCATCACGCTTGCGTGAGAGGCCTCGCCCTTGCCGGTCCCGGGGCTGGATCAGCGTGCGTTAAATCTGACGCAGGCACGCTGATCCAACCTTTTGTTCTGTCGCATTGTTTTTGCGAAAACCGGTTCCCACTTTTCGCACAATGCTCTAAACCCCGTTTAGACGTTGAACAGGAAGTGGAACACGTCCCCGTCCTGAACCAGATATTCCTTGCCTTCCGAGCGCATCTTGCCCGCTTCCTTGGCACCGACTTCGCCTTTGCAGGCAACGAAATCGGGATAGGCGATGGTTTCGGCGCGGATGAAGCCGCGTTCAAAGTCGGTGTGGATCACGCCAGCGGCTTCGGGGGCTTTGGCACCCTTGCGCACGGTCCACGCCCGGGCTTCCTTGGGGCCGACGGTAAAGAACGTCAGCAGGCCGAGCAGCTCGTGACCGGTGCGGATCACCCGCGACAGGCCGGTTTCTTCCAGACCGAGGGTGGCGAGGAATTCAGCCTTTTCTTCCGGGTCGTCAAGCTGGGCGACTTCGGATTCGATGGCCGCCGAGATGATCACCGACGAGTTGCCCTGAGCGGCGGCCATCGCCGCAACCTTGGCCGACAGGTCGTTGCCGGTAGCCGCCGAGGCCTCATCGACGTTGCAGGCGTACAGCACCGGCTTGGAGGTCAGCAGTTGCAGCATGCCGTACACGCGGCGCTCGTCGGCGTTCGACGGCACGAACGTGCGGGCGGGCTTGCCGCTGCGCAGGGCCTCCAGCACCGGCTCCATCACCGCCATCTGTTCCTTGGCGTCCTTTTCCCCCGACTTGGCCTTTTTCGAAATCGGCACGATGCGCTTTTCCAGACTTTCCAGATCGGCCAGCATCAGTTCGGTTTCGATGGTTTCGGCATCGCGCAGCGGGTCAACGCTGTCATCGACGTGGGTGATGTTGTCGTCTTCAAAGCAGCGCAGCACATGGACGATGGCGTCCACTTCGCGGATGTTGGCCAGGAACTGGTTGCCCAGACCTTCGCCCTTGGACGCGCCGCGCACCAGACCGGCAATGTCAACGAATTCAAGTTGGGTCGGGATGATGGTCTTGGACCCGGCGATCTGTGCCAGCATGTCCAGACGCGCATCCGGCACCGCCACCCGGCCAACGTTCGGCTCGATGGTGCAGAAGGGGAAGTTCGCAGCCTGGGCGGCCGCCGTCGAGGTCAGGGCGTTGAACAGGGTGGACTTGCCGACGTTTGGCAAGCCGACGATACCGCAGTTGAAACCCATCGTTATCCATCCTTCCGCTGGTCTGCATCCTCGTCAGACTTCAGTCTGGCGGACGCAGAAGAGTTCTTTGGCTGTTTTGCTTCGCCCTCAGCCTTGGGGGCGTCATGTTTTGGCTGGGCGTCTTTTTTCGGCTTTGGCGGCTGGGTAGCCAGCGTGACCTTGTTCATGAAGCCGCCCTGATCCCCGCGCAGCAGCAACGGGAAATGACGCGCAACGGCGTCGAGGAACGGTTCCATCCACGTCTGGTCGGCCTTGCCAAAGTCGGACAGCACCCATTTGTGGACCAGAGCCTTGTCATGAGGGCGTCCGATCCCCAGACGAATCCGGCAATAGCTGTTGCCGATGTGGGCGTCGATGTCGCGCAGGCCGTTATGCCCGGCATGACCGCCGCCAACCTTCACCCGCAGCTTGCCGGGGGGGAGTTCGAGTTCATCGTGCAGGACGATCACCCGTTCGGGCGGAATTTTGAAAAACCGGCAGACCTCGCCGACCGATTGCCCTGACTTGTTCATGTAAGTCATAGGCTTCAGCGCCAGCAGGCGTTCGCCGCCAACCTCGCCATCGGCCAGTTCGCCCTGATACTTGTTCCGCCACGTCCCAAAGGAATGGCGGCGGACGAGTTCGTCCACCGCCATGAATCCAATGTTATGGCGGTTAGCGGCGTATTCCGAACCCGGATTGCCGAGACCAACCACCAGAAACATTGTTATTCCCCTTGCGCCTCATCGGACTTCAGGCCCGACGGAGCAATGATGGTCGCGATGGTGAAATCGCGGTCGGTGATCACCGGGGTCACGCCGGCCGGCAGGGTGATGGCCGAGAAGTGAATGGTGTCGTTCAGCTCGGCAGCGGCCAGATCGACCACCAGCTGTTCCGGCACGTCATCCGGCTTGGCGTGAACTTCGACTTCGTGACGGACGATGTTCAGCACGCCGCCATGCTTCAGGCCCGGGCAGGTGTCCTGGTTGTCGAAGTGCACCGGCACGGCGGTGGTGACGACGGTGTTCTTGCCAACGCGCAGGAAGTCAACGTGGATCGGGGCATCGGACACGACGCCGAACTGCACGTCCTGAGCCATGCAACGGAAGGCTTCGCCATCAACCACCACGTCGTACTGGTGGGTGTAGAAGCCCGGCTTGTTGAGGGCGGCGAGCAGCGGACGCGGGTCCATCGCAAACATCACGGGAGTCTGCTTGTCCCCGTAAATCACACCCGGGACCAGGCCCTGACGGCGGATCGCGCGAGCTGCCCCCTTACCTGCCCGGTCACGCTTCTGAACGGTGAAGGTGATCACTTCGGTCATCTTTGGAATCTCCGTAGAAAAACGGCGGCGGCCTCCAGGGGTGCCGACGCCGAACCCCCGCCCGATGCGGGGAAGGTGGTCATTTACACGGAAAGCCCCGTTTTGGCAACCGTCCGCGACGGCCTGATCACAGGGTAATTTGCGTTGCACCGTCGGTTTGCGGCAAGGCAAAGCTGAAACAGGTGCCGCCGCTGGGCAGATGGCTGACGGTCAGTTCACCGCCCATCAGCTCGACCAGTTGTCTGGTCAGGGCGAGGCCGATACCGGTTCCCTCGACCATCGAGGTATCGCGGCCCAGACGGCTAAACGGCTGGAACAACTGGTTGCGCATCTCTTCGGGGATGCCAAGGCCGGTGTCGGACACGGAAAAGACGATCCACGGGCCGCTCTTGCCCTCGGGCGGCGTGAGGCTGGGGGCAATGTTGAGCCATAGTTTGCCGTCGGGGGTGTTGTACTTGACGGCATTGGACAGCAGGTTGAGCAGAATCTGTTTCAGGCGGGTATGGTCGGCAAAGACCCACACCCCGGACGGAGCGGTAACAGTCATGGTCAGGTTGGCGGAGTCGGCGGCGGGCTGGATCAGGTCCTGACAATCACGGGCCATGGTGGCGACATCGACCGGTGCCATGTGCAGCGGGATTTTACCGGCTTCGATCTTTGCCAGATCAAGGATTTCGTCAATCAGGCTCAGCAGGTGTTGCCCGGCACGCAGAATTTGTTGCACCTGATCGCCCTGCCGTTCGGTCAGCGGTGTTTTGCGGTTCATCTGCAACAGCTGGGCAAAGCCGAGGATGGCATTCAGCGGCGTGCGCAGTTCATGGCTCATCGACGACAGGAACTGGCTTTTGGCGGTGTTGGCTTCGTCGGCGTGGCGGCGGGCTGATTCCAGCTCGGTCTGGATGCGCTTGATATCGCTGATGTCGGTGCGCAGGCAGACATGGGCCCCGCTGGGGGTGATGGTTTCCGATGCCAGCACCCAGCGTCCGCTTTTCAGCTCGATTTCCCGTTCGCCGCCCCGGCGGAACAGGTCCAGCCGCTGGGCGAAGAAGTCTTCTTCCTGCCCGGGCTTCAGTGCGTATGCCCGGGACTCCAGCCCCACCCGGATGATGGTGTCAAAGCGTTGTCCCTCCCGGATGGCTGGAACCTGCGTCCCGTACACGGCGCGATAGGCGTCGTTGCACATCAGCAGGGTTTCATCGGGGTTATAGATGGCAAAGCCCTGCGGCAGCGAGTCGATGGCTTCGCGCAGGCGGCGGCGGCTGTCTTCCAGATCCTGCAAGGCCTGCCGCTCGACGGTGACGTCTTCCTGCACGGCGACAAAATGCGAAATGCTGCCGCTGTCATCCATGATCGGGGCAATGGACGAACGGACCCAATAGGAGGCACCATCCTTGCGCCGGTTGCGGAATTCCCCGCGCCAGGACTTGCCGGCTTTCAGGTCGTTCCACATCGCATGATAAACATCGCGTTCCTGCGCGCCCGAACTGATCATGCGCGGCGAATGGCCGATCACCTCGCGGGAGGTCCAGCCGGAAACGGTGGTAAAGGCCGGGTTGACGTATTCGATCACCCCGGTGAAATCGGTGATGATCACCGGTGCCGGGCTGTGTTCGACGGCATGGGACAGCTTGCGCAACCGCTCTTCGCGGTGCAGGTGGCGGGTGATGTCCCGCACGGTGATGATCGCCCGTGACTGGCCTTCGATCGGGGTCAGGGTCAGGGCGGCGCGGAAACAGGTACCATCCGGGCGGGTCAGCAGAATGGCGGCGGCGGTGGCCCGTTCCATCCGTTCCAGCGCGACGCCAATGTGCACCCCGTCACTGCCGGACAGGCGGGTAAAGCTTTGCAGGGTGGACTGGGTGAGCTGATCACTGCTTTGCCCCAGGGTCAGGGCGGCGCTGCGGTTGGCGAAAATCAGGCTGCCATCGGGATTGACCTCGATGATGCCGTCTTCCACGCTGTCGATGATTGCCATCAGGCGGCGCTGCGCACTGAGGTGTTCGCGCACCACCTGGGCACTTTTCAGCAGCAGGTTGCGCAGCAGATAAAGACCGGCAAAGGCCAGCAGCAACAGGGTCAGGGTCAGGATGATGGTCTGGGACAGCCACAGGCGGTGAAAAGCCTTGGCGGCATGGTCCTGCAGGGCTTCGGTGATCCGCTGCTGGCTGTTGGCCAGCGGGCCGATGCTCCAGGTCGAGATCATGTGATGATCTGCGACATCCGGTGGCGTTTCGACCGCAGGGCCATGGGCCAGCAGGTACTGTTCGGCCTCGCTGAGAAACTGTTTCAGCAGGGCGTCGTAACTGTCGAGAGGCCCGTAAAAGTACTGGCGCACGCCTTCGGGAACCGGCGGGATGTCCAGGGCTGGATCACCATCAACCAGCATGCGGTAACTGCGCTGGATCTGTTGCAGGCGTTCGGCAAAGCGGATGCGGGCGTCCTGTCGGGCCTGTCCCTCGGGCTCGTCTTCGATCATCTGCGCCCAGTTGACCAGCTGCTGGGTCTGGTGATGATGCTGGGCGGCGACGGTGGCCTGGCGGGCCAGCTCGTTGCTTTCCATGACATACAGGCTGTTGAGGGCAAAGCCGGCAATGATGCCTGTGGCCAGCAGGGCGAACACCAGCCCCAGGGCGCGGGCCATACGCTTCAGGGTGTCCTGGTCATCGGTCCTGACACGGGTTTGTCTGGTCATATAAAAGAATACCGCCTGCGGACTGGAAGTCATTTGTTCAGAGCCTACACTATTCCCCGGTGAGGGCAATTGCCTCAGGGGCTGCGTGGCTGACAAAGCGGTCCCGTTGCAGGCGGTAGACTGCTGGTTGATCAGGCCGAACGAGCGACCAGACGCTGGCATCCGGCGAAAATCACCAGCGACAGAACGCACGAGATGGCCATCATCAGGAACAGCGGATAGGGGGTGCCGTTGTGGATGATCCCCAGACTCTGGGTGGCCAGTGCCCCGCACAGCATCTGGATGAACCCACCAAGCCCGGCGGCGGCTCCGGCCATGCGCGGTTCGACGGCCATCCCTCCGGCCTGGGAATTGTTCAGGCTGGCACCGTTGCCAAAGGCCATCACTGAACCGGTGACAAACAGCAGCCACGGCGAACCACCAGCGGTGCTGATGACGATCAGCACCAGCAGGCCGACGACCGTGCTGACCGCGGCCAGTCCGCCGCCCAGCAGGATCATCCGGTCAATGCCCATTCGGGGGGACAGGCGGGCAGACAGCATGTTGCCGCTCATGAACGCCAGCGACAGGGCGATATAGGCCATGCCATAGGTCGAGGGCGTCATGTGCATCTGTTCCATGGCGACCTCTGGTGCACCGGCCAGAAAGGCGAAGTATGCCATCATCACCGCCGCGCCAAAAAAGGCGTAGCCGTTAAAGCGCGGCAGGCGCAACAGATGGCTGAAGGACGACAGCAGACCGGCACTGGCGGCTCCTTGCGCCCGGGCGTGGTTGGTTTCCGGCAACCGCCACGCCAGCAGCAGGGCGAGCAGGCCCAGTGCCACCAGCACCACAAAGTTCCAGTGCCAGCCGAAACGGTCGGTCAGCAGCCCGCCAAGGGCCGGGGCCAGCATCGGAGGGACGATTTGCCCCATGGTCAGCTGGCTCATGGCGCTGGACACCTGCTCTGATGGATAGATGTCGCGCACCATGGCGCGGGTCAGCACCATCCCGGACGCCGCCCCGGCGGCCCCCAGCACGCGGCCTGCGATCAGCAATTCCATGGTTGGGGCGACCAGACACAGCCCTGCCCCGGCGGCAAACAGCACGGTCCCGCCAATCAGCGGCAGGCGACGGCCATAGCGGTCGGACAACGGCCCCCACACCAGCATTGAACTGCCAAAGGCGATCAGCGCCAGACTGACCAGCATGTGGGTCATCGCCGGGCCGACGGAAAAATGCTCTCCGATGGCGGGCAGGGCGGGCAGGATCATCTGCATCGACACCGGGCCGCTGGCGGTGACGATCACCAGCGGGGCCAGAAAGCGCAGACCGGGGCGGGGGCCGGACGGGGTAGGCTCGGGAGATGGCTGGTCATGGACCATGACAAGGTTTCCTGCTACAGACATGATGCCGTCACCGGGGCAACATCGACTGTTTCTTTTTGGATGAAGGACAGTTGCGTCTGTAAACGTGCGTCGCTTTCTGTCGGCTGTCCATCCCCTGCACTGACGATTTTCCCTGTTGTTTTCTCTTGTTGCCGCCGGGTGCCATGATGTCCCTGTTTGCCTCGTTGCCCCGCCCGCTGTGGGGATTGCTGTTGTCCGGTCTGGGGATGCTGATCATCAGCCCGGACGGGATGCTGCTGCACATGATCCGGCAGGCCGGGCTGTGGGAAACCCTGTTCTGGCGCTGCCTGGGGATCGGGGTGACGCTGTTCGTCGTTCTGTTGGCGCTCTATCGCCAACGCCTGTGGGGAATGATTGCCGGATTGGGACGGGTGGGGCTGCTGTCGGTTTTGACGCTGACCGCCTCGAACCTGCTGTTTGTCGATGCTATGGTTCATACCAGTGTGGCCAACACGCTGGTGTTCATGGCATCGATGCCGCTGTGGAGCGCGATCTGCGGCCTGCTGTTCATCCGCGAAGCCGTGCAGCCCCGGACATGGGGGGCAATTGCGCTCGGGCTGGGCGGGATTGGGGTGATTGTCTCTGATTCCCTGCGGCTGGGCGGTGACAGCCTGCATGGCGACATGGCGGCGCTGGGCGCGGCGCTGGCCTTCGGGCTGAATCTGGTGGTGCTGCGCAAGGCGGGCAACCGCGACATGACCGCCTCCCTGATGCTGTCCGAAGGGATGACCGCGCTGATTGCCCTGCCGTTTGTCAGCACCTGGTCCTTGCCGACCCATGACATGATGTTGCTGGGATTTCAGGGCTTTGTTTACCTGCCGCTGGCCCTGACCCTGTTCATGGCCGGGGCGCGCTATGCTCCGGCAGCCGAAGTGGCGTTGCTGTCGCTGATTGAAACCGTGCTGGGGCCGTTGTGGGCCTGGCTGGTGCTGTCCGAAGCCCCGTCAGTGCGCGCCCTGCTGGGCGGGGCACTGATCATTGCGGCGGTGGCAGGCAATACGCTGCTGGGGATGGTGCAGGCCCGCCGTCCTGTCTTACTCGTAAAGGACTGAGGCGGCGCGGGCCCCCTGACCGTACAGGCCGGACAGGGCACGCAACTGACCGGACAGGGCACCGACCGCCTTCAGGTCGATGCCCATCGCCACACAGGCTTCGATCAGGCATTCCTCGCGCACGGCACGATAACGCATACAGGCGTCGCGGCCTGCGTCGGTGGCGAGGAAAAACACTTCCTTGCCCTTTTTGGTCCGAATGACCAGACCGCGTTCTTCCAGTCGTTTCAGGGCGTAATTGACGACGTGGGTGTCTTCGACATTCAGCACGAAACAGATGTCGGCCAGTTTCTTGTCCCGCGCCTTGTTGTTGACGGTGTGCAGGATGATCACGTCCATCGGGTTCAGGTCCGGGTAGCCCGCTGCTGACATGCAGCGGACCATCCAGCGATTGAAAGCATGCCCGGCGATGATCAGGCCAAATTCAAACTCCGACAGCTCGGCCGCCCGCTCGCTGACCAGATGGGTGGACGCCACGATGCGTCGCCCGCTGCCGGTTGCGGCCTTTGGCTCGCTGGTGTTCGGGGTCTTGCCTGTCTGTTCGTCGCTCATGCCGTCTCCTGTACCCTTATCAGGTGTGCGGATTACTCAATCTTTCCGTACCCGCCTCCGCCGGGCGTTGCAACGATGATTTGGTCCCCGGCCTGCATTTCGATCGAGGCGGTCGAGGCCAGATCAACCCGTTCGCCGGAAATCCGCTCGACCCAGGTCTGCCCCAACGCCCCCGGCTGGCCGCCAGCCATGCCATAGGGTGGCACGATCCGGTGGTTGGACAGGATGGCGGCGGTCATCGGTTCCAGAAAGCGCAGGCGGCGCAGGGTGCCATGACCGCCCCGCCACTTGCCCGCCCCGCCCGAGTCCGGACGAATGCGGAAATCTTCCAGCCGGACCGGGAACCGCCATTCCAGCACTTCCGGGTCGGTCAGGCGGGAGTTGGTCATGTGGGTATGGACCGCATCGGTGCCGTTGAAGCCGTCACCAGCCCCCGAGCCGCCGCAGATGGTTTCATAGTACTGGTGACGGTCGTTGCCGAAGGTCAGGTTGTTCATCGTGCCTTGTGCGGCGGCCATCACCCCCAGTGCGCCATACAGGCTGTCCACCACCGCCTGACTGGTTTCAACGTTCCCGGCGACAACCGCCGCCGGAGCCACCGGATTGAGCATCGAGCCTTGCGGCACAATCAGGTCAACCGGCTTCAGGCAGCCTTCGTTCATCGGAATGGCGTCATCGACCAGCGTGCGGAAGACGTACAGCACCGCCGCCCGGCAGACCGCCAGCGGAGCGTTGAAGTTGTTGGGCAATTGCGCCGAGGTGCCGGTGAAGTCCACCCGCGCCGAGCGTGCTGCCGCATCAACATCAATGCGCACCACGATCTGCGCCCCGTTGTCCATCGGGTAGGTAAAGCTGCCGCTGCGCAGGCGGCCAATCACCCGGCGGACGCTTTCTTCGGCGTTGTCCTGCACATGGGACATGTAGGCGCGGACCACCGGCAGGCTGAAATGGCTCACCATCCGCCGCAGTTCCCGCACGCCCTTTTCGTTGGCGGCAACCTGTGCCTTCAGGTCGGCGATGTTCTGGTCCGGGTTGCGGGCTGGCCACGGGCCGGACGACAGCACCGCACGGATGTCCGCATCAAGGAAGCGGTCGTCCTGCACCAGCGGCAGGCTGTCAATCAGGATGCCTTCCTGATCGACGGTGACGCTGTTCGGCGGCATCGAGCCGGGAGTAATCCCGCCGATGTCGGCGTGATGCCCGCGCGAGGCGACGAAGAACAGGATTTCGGCCCCGTCGTCGGTGAACACCGGCGTCACCACGGTGATGTCGGGCAGGTGGGTGCCGCCGTTGTAGGGGGCATTCAGCACCCAGCTGTCGCCGGGGCGCAACTGGTCACCACGGGCACGCAGGACGGCACGCACGCTTTCGCCCATGCTGCCGAGATGGACCGGCATGTGCGGAGCATTGGCCACCAGACCGCCGGTGGCGTCAAAGATGGCGCACGAGAAGTCGAGACGTTCCTTGATGTTGACCGAGTGGGCGGTGTTTTGCAGGGTGGCGCCCATCTGTTCAGCGATCGACATGAACAGGTTGTTGAAGATTTCCAGCATTACCGGATCGGCGCCATCGCTGTCGCCCTTGCCGGTGCCAATCGCCACCTGACGCGGCAGGGCCACCACCCGTTCCAGTACCAGATGCTCGCGGGTGGTAAGGCTGGCCTGCCAACCCGGTTCAATCAGGTTGGTGCCGGTGCGTTCGCGGATGATCGCCGGACCGCTGACCACATCGCCGGGCAGCATCCGGTCACGGTCATAGACCGGCACCTGCTGCCATTCGCCTTCGGTGAACAGGGATACATGGTCGATCACTTCGGCTTCTGCCGGAGCATCCGCCGGGCGGGCGGTTTCCTGCTCGGCTACTGCTGCCGAAGCGCCGACCGCTTCGACCGAGACGGCTTCGACGATCAGCGGGCGATCGGGTTGCAGGAAGCCGAACTGCTGGCGGTGCTGGTCTTCAAAGGCGCTCTTGATGTCGTCCAGCGACCCATGGGCGACAATCAGGGCGTTGTCGCTGCCCTGATAGCGCACATGGGCGCGGGGGAAGACGGTCACGCCTGCCGGGTCAAAGCCCTGAGTCTGCAGTTCTTCCACCGCTTCGCCGGTCAGGGCGGCCAGAACGTCGGCGATGCCCGGCAGGCTGTCGGCGGTCAGGATCGCTTCGACCGCCTTTTCCCGCAGCGCCCGCACATCGGCCAGACCCATGCCATAGGCCGACAGCACCCCGGCAAACGGATGCAGGAACACTTTGCGCATCCCCAACGCATCGGCCACCTTGCAGGCGTGCTGCCCACCGGCGCCGCCAAAGCTGACCAGCACGTAGTCGGTGACGTCATAGCCGCGCTCGACCGAGATTTTCTTGATCGCATTGGCCATGTTTTCGACGGCGATGCGCAGGAAGCCTTCGGCCACTGATTCGGCGGTGGCCTCCAGACCAATGGCGGCGCGGACTTCGGCGGCCAGCTCGTGGAAGCGGGCACGCACCACCTCGGCATCCAGCGGCTGGTCGCCACCCGGACCGAACACTGCCGGGAAGTGGGCCGGTTGCAGGCGTCCGAGCATCACGTTCGCATCGGTGACGGTCAGCGGACCACCGCGGCGATAGCAGGCCGGGCCGGGATTGGCGCCAGCGCTTTCCGGGCCGACGCGGAAGCGGGCACCGTCAAACACCAGAATCGAGCCACCGCCAGCGGCGACGGTGTGAATGCGCATCATCGGCGCGCGGATGCGCACCCCGGCGACGGTGGTTTCAAAGGCGCGTTCGTATTCGCCGTCATAGTGCGACACGTCGGTCGAGGTGCCGCCCATGTCAAAGCCGATCAGCTTGTCGAATCCGCCCATGGCGGCGGTGCGGACCATCCCGACCACCCCGCCAGCCGGGCCGGACAGAATGGCGTCCTTGCCCTGAAACAGACGGGCATCGGTCAGACCGCCCGAGGACATCATGAACTGCAGGCGCACATCATTCAGCTCACCGGCGACCTGCTCGACATAGCGGCGCAGCACCGGGCTGAGGTAGGCGTCGGCAACGGTGGTATCGCCCCGGCCAATCAGCTTCATCAGCGGGCTGACTTCGTGCGACACCGACACCTGCCCAAAGCCGACCTCGCGCGCCAGATCGGCCAGCGCCTTTTCATGCGCCGGGTTGCGATAGCCATGCATCAGGGCGATGGCACAGGCATCAATGCCCTGCGCACGGGCGGCTTGCAGACCGGCGCGGGCGCTGTCGAGGTTGATCGGGGTGATCACCTCGCCCTGTGCATCGAGTCGTTCGTCCACTTCCAGCACCTGCTCGTACAGCATTTCCGGCAGGACAATGGCACGGGCAAACAGGTCCGGGCGGTGCTGCGAGCCAATGCGCAGGGCATCGCGGAAACCGGCGGTGGTCACCAGCAGCACGCGGTCGCCCTGACGTTCCAGCAAGGCGTTGGTGGCAACGGTGGTCCCCATGCGGACCACCTCGACCTGATCGGCGGTGATCGGGTCGGCTGGCCCCAATCCCAACAAATCGCGAATCCCCTGCAAGGCGGCATCACGGTACCGTTCAGGGTTTTCTGACAGCACCTTGTGGGTCAGGCGACGGCCATCCGGCGCCTGCCCGATAACATCGGTAAAGGTGCCGCCACGGTCGATCCAGAACTGCCAGCGACCGGCAGAGCTTTGAGCATTTTCAGTCTGGTAAGGCGAGTTGGTCGGGGAGGAAGGCATCGGGCTATGGCTCCGGTGGCGTGAATGTGTGACACCATGTTTGTATTTTGTTGATAATTTGTCAACTTCGTGTCACGGTTTTTTTGCACAGGGTTTGGGCGTATGCTGCAGGTGCGCAATTCATGTGCACTTGCACCCGTCCGGCGGTTGGCCTGATTTCAGGCGGGCGGTCGCCATCCCGGTGCTCGGCTGTTTCGTATGATCGCTTATGGAGGCTCATCGATGGGTATTCTGTCATCCACCCGGTCACTGCTGCTTGCCGCTGCCGTTGCATCGTCCAGTCTTGCCGCTGCTGCTGCTGCGCAGGCGGAAACCTGGGTGATGCCGACGCCGTATCCGGACACCCGTTTTCACACCGTCAACGTGATGAAGTTCGCCGAGGACGTCAAAGCCGCCACCAATGGCGCGCTGCAGATCGAGGTCCATTCCGGCGGCTCGCTGTTCAAGCACCCGGAAATCAAGAACGCCGTGCGCAGTGGTCAGGCGCAGATCGGTGAATTCCTGCTGTCGAACATTGCCAATGAAAATCCGGTCTACGGCGTTGATTCCGTACCGTTCCTCGCCTCTGATTATGATTCGGCCTACAAGCTGTGGCAGGCGTCCAAGCCAGTAATTACCGCCGCGCTGGAAAAGGAAGGTCTGGTGCCGCTGTACGCGGTGGCCTGGCCGCCGCAGGGCCTGTATTCGGTCAAACCGTTGAATTCGGTCGATGACCTGAAGGGCAGCAAGTTCCGCGCCTATAACCCGGCCACCAACAAGATCGCCAGCCTGTTGAGCGCGGTGCCGACCCAGATCGAAGAACCCGATCTACCGCAGGCGTTTGCCACCGGTCGCGTGGATGCGATGATCACCTCGGCCTCGACCGGCGTTGGCGTCAAGGCGTGGGATTTCGTGAAGAACTTCTACGACGTGCAGGCCTGGTTGCCGAAAAACGTCATTGTGGTCAACAAGCGTGCCTTCCAGAAGCTGTCGCCGGAGGTCCGCGAGGCGGTGCTGAAGGCCGCCGCCGAAGCCGAAACCCGTGGCTGGCAGATGAGCCGCACCGAGCGTGACGAAAAGAACAAGGCGCTGGCCGACAACGGCGTCAACGTTCAGGCCCCCAGTGCGCAGCTGGAAGCCGGTCTGGCCAGGATCGGTGGCCAGATGGTCACCGAATGGATGGTCAGTGCCGGGGACGATGGCAAGAAGATCATCGACGCCTACCGCGCCAAGTAAAAGGATGGCCCATCGGAAGGATTTCCTTTTGATGGGCCGTTTTTTTTGTTTTTCGCACAATGCTCTGGCAGGGAAGCCGCCTGATGTCCGAAAACTCTTCTTCTGTTGCGCAGGGAGGACCGCCGCTGCGCGCCCTGCTTGAAAAATTCTATCTGCTGTGCGGTGTCCTGGCCGGGGTGTTCATCGTCGGCATTGCGGCACTGGTGATGGTGCAGGTGGCAGCCAATGCCATCGACCGCGTTGCCCAGATGATCACCGGTACCGCCATTGGCCTGATGGTGCCGTCCTATGCGGAGTTCACCGGCTTCTTTCTGGTTGGTGCGTCGTTTCTGGCCTTGCCCTATGCCTTTCACCACGGGGCCCATATCCGTGTCGGGCTGGTGCTGGGGCGGCTGTCGGCCGGGCCGACCCGGGTGATGAACATTGTCTGCCTGCTGGTGGCGCTGGGCCTGACCTCCTTTGCTGGATGGTATGCGGTGCAGTTGATGCTGGACTCGCTGGAATTCGGTGACATGTCGTCCGGGCTGGTGCCGGTGCCGTTGTGGGTGCCGCAGGCCGGGATGGCGCTGGGCCTGATCGGGCTGGCAATTGCGGTGCTCGATGACCTGATCGTGGTGCTGGCGGGCAAGACCCCGGCCTTTGATGCGATCGAGGTTGATCCGGCCTCGTCGTCCTTTGAACGCTGACCAGACAAACTGCGGGAGCAGATCGTGGATCATCAAATCTTCATGCTGATCACCATCTCGGTGGCCTTGCTGGTGTTTCTGGCGGGCGGCCTGTGGGTGGCGTTGTCGCTGGTTGCGGTGTCGGTGCTGGCAATGGCGGTGTTCACCAGTGCGCCCGTGGGCGCGGTGATGGCTACCACCATCTGGGGTTCGGCCAATTCGTGGGCGTTGTCGGCTTTGCCGCTGTTCATCTGGATGGGGGAAATCCTGTTCCGGTCGCGCCTGTCACAAGACCTGTTCAACGGGCTGGCACCGTGGATGTCGCGCATTCCCGGCCGCCTGTTGCATGTCAACGTGCTGGGCTGCGGCATCTTTGCCGCTGTGTCCGGCTCGTCGGCGGCCACCTGCGCCACCGTTGGCAAGATGAGCCTGCCCGAGCTGCAAAAGCGCGGCTATCCGGTTGACATCACCATGGGCAGTCTGGCCGGGTCGGGGACGCTGGGGCTGTTGATCCCGCCGTCGATCATCCTGATCGTCTACGGGGTGGCGGTGGAAGAAAGCATTGCCCGTCTGTTTGTCGCCGGTATCCTGCCGGGGATCATGCTGATGGGGATGTTCATGGCCTATGTCATTGGCTGGAGCCTGCTGCATCCCGGCGCCATCCCCGACGAGCCGAATGTCACTTGGGGGGACCGCTGGCGGGGGCTGGGGAAAATCGCTCCGGTGGTCGGGCTGATCATGGCGGTGATTGCCTCGATTTACACTGGCATTGCCTCGCCGACCGACGCCGCTGCGGTGGGGGTGTTCCTGTCGCTGGTGCTGTCGCGCCTGACCGGGACGCTGAGCTGGGCCTCGTTTGTGGATGGCCTGCTGGCAGCCACCCGCACCTCGTGCATGATTGCCTTCATTCTGGCCGGGGCGGCCTTTCTGACGGTGGCGATGGGCTATACCCGCATTCCGTCGGCGCTGGCCGAATATATCGGCACCCTGCACCTGTCACCCCCGGCCCTGCTGGCGGCGCTGACCGTGCTGTTCGTCATTCTGGGTTGCTTCCTTGATGGCATTTCGATTGTGGTGCTGACCACCTCGGTGATCATGCCGATGGTGCAGCAGGCCGGCATTGATACCATCTGGTTCGGGATCTTTCTGGTGCTGGTGGTCGAAATGGCCCAGATCACCCCGCCGGTTGGCTTCAACCTGTTCGTGATTCAGGGGCTGACCCGGCACAATCTGGTGCGCATTGCCAAATCCGCCATGCCGTTCTTCCTTGTGCTGGTGGCGGCGGTGGTGATGTTGGTGCTGTTTCCGGGGATTGCCACCTGGATGCCTGCCAACGTCAAAATGTAAGGGGCAGGGATGGGAAACCGGCTGATCTCCCTGTTGGCACGGCGGTCCCGCCTGATTCTGGCCCTCAGTCTGGGGGTCGGGCTGGCGGTCCCGCCGCTGGCAGCGGCGCTGAAGCCGCTGTTGGCGCCGGGGGTGATCGGCCTGCTGTGGGCGGCCATGGTCCGGCTGGATGTGTCGGACCTGCGCCGCCATGTGCGCCACCCGCGCCGCCTGCTGCTCAGTCTGGCGCTGATGATGGGCGGGATGCCGCTGGTGATGTGGGGGATCGGGCAGGGGTTGGATCACCTGTTTCCCATCCCCGGCGGGATCACGGCGGCGTTGGTGCTGATGGCCGCTTCGCCGACCCTGACCAGCGCCCCGGCTCTGGCGGCGTTACTGCGGCTGGACAGTGCGCTGGCCCTGTTGCTGCTGTTGGGCGGGACGGCGCTGGTGTCCTTCAGTGCACCGCTGATGATGCTGGCCCTGACCCCGGTTCCGCTGGGCGACCTGTGGACCGCTGACGGGCTGGCAGTGCGGTTGCTGGTGCTGATTGCCGGAACAACGCTGGTCGCCGCCTTGTCCCGGCGCGGGATGGCCTTCCTGTCCCACGGCGCACGCGCGCAAGGGCTGGCGCTGGTCGATCTGTTCAGCCTGCTGTGCATGGTGGTGTTTGCCATCGCCCTGATGGATGGCGTCGGGCCGATCCTGTGGTCCCGGCCATGGCTGATTGGCGGGCTGCTGCTGTTGTCTTATGCGCTGGCTCTGCTGGCCCTGCTGGGCGGGATGGTGATCGGCGGGCGGGCCGGGCTGTCGCGGCGGGTGGCGGCCAGCATTGGCTATTGCTTTGCCAACCGCAACATGGCGTTGCTGATTGCCTGTCTCCCCCCTGTGGCGGCCACAGGAGAGAGCAAGGCAACGGTGGACATGCTGTGGTTATGGTTCGCGGTGGTGCAGTTTCCGATCTACACTTTGCCGATGCTGTTAACCCGTCCCTTGCAGGCGTGGCTTGCGCGGGAAGGGCAGAACGCCAGCGGCCACGGCGGCCACGATCAGCCCGAGGGCAATCAGTAGCGACCAGGTGAGCGTCTCGCCCAGAATCAGCAGCGAGCCGGTCACGCCAATCACCGGGATCAACAGGGTGCCAATGGTGGCTTCGCCCGCCGAGGCGTGGCGAATGACCTTGTACCACAACACCTGTGCCAGACAGATCGACAGGCTGATATGCCAGCCGAGGGCAACCCAGGCCTTGGCTGGCAGAATGCTGAAATCCGGCACCGGGTCATGCCATGCCGCCAGCAGCACCAGCGGAACAGCGGACAGCACATATTGCCAGCCGGTGACCACCATCGGCGGAGTGCTCCACGGGCGGCGCTTCATCAGTACCGTGCCCAGCGCCCAACTGACCGCGGCCCCCAGCATCAGGAACGGACCCATGCCCTGATCCAGACCATGCGGCCCCAACAGTACCGCCAGCCCGGTCATGCCGCAGACCAGCCCGATCCATTGCCGGGGACCGGGCTTTTCCTTCAGCACCGGAATGGCCAGCAGGGTGGTCCACACCGGCATGGTAAAGGTGATCACCGCCGCGCGCGAGGTGGCCATGGTCAACTGGCCATAGGTGGTGAACAGGTTGAATACCAGCACGTTCAACAGCCCGCCGAGCACCAGCGGGGTGATATCGCTGCGCGCCACCCGCAGGCGGTTGCCGGACAGGCGGGCGATGGCCAGAATCAGCACCGCGCCCGCCGTAAAGGCGAGCGCGCGCAGGGTAAAGGGCGGCAGATAGCCGAGCAGGATCTTGATGGCAGGCCAATTGAGGCCCCAGCAGAGGCTGATCAGACCGATCAGCCCCAGCTTTCCCCAATCCCGCGTGGCTGGGGGAGGGGGTGTTGTCATGATGCCTCGGGGGCGGGCTTCAATTCGACTTCGACAAAGGCAAACGGGGCATCGCCAATATTCTTGACGTTGTGCTCGACACCTGCCTTGCGGAAATAGCTGACACCGGGGGTCAGCTCGGTATGGGTGATGATGCCATCCGGCCCGGTCAGTTCCATCCGGCCCGGATTGAGCGGGACGATGGTGTAGTCCATTTCGTGGCGGTGGAAACCGGTTTCCGCGCCGACCGGAAAGCGCCATTCGGTGACGCGCACCTGATCGTTGTCAATGTGCTGGACCGGCTGGGCGGTGGCGGTATCGGGGCAATGATCACACATAATTACACAGTCTCCACAGCAGGGATAACCCCTTCAAAACCATCAAGGAAGGAACCAAGGTTGGCGGTCAGGTCGCCAACCGCATAGCCGCCTTCCTGTACCACCAAAGTCGGCACACCGGAGGCGGCAATCATCGCGCCCAGGCGGGAAAATCCCGGCGTTGTCACGCCAAAGGTCGCCATCGGGTCGCCGATGAAGGTATCAAATCCCAGCGACAGCACCAGCAGCGACGGCGCATAGCGGGCAATGTCGGCCAGACTGGCGGCGACTGCGGTCAGGAATGTCGCCTCGCTGGCTCCGATTGGCAGCGGGCGGTTGATGGTATAGCCCAGCCCGGCTCCGGCCCCGCGTTCGTGGGCATAGCCGGAAAAGAACGGGTAAAAGGCGCTGGGGTCGGCGTGGACGTTGACCATCAGGACGTCGTTGCGCTCGTAAAAGATTTCCTGCGTGCCGTTGCCGTGGTGCAGATCGACATCAAGGATCGCCACCCGCCCCGGCAGGCCACGCGCCGCCAGCACCGGCAAAGCGGCCTGCGCGGCGATGGCAGCATTGTTGAGGTAACAGAACCCGCCCGCCGCCTGCCGGGTGGCATGGTGCCCCGGCGGACGGCACAGGGCATAGGCACTGGGGGCCTTGCCACTGGCCACCAGCGTTGCTCCATGGACCGCCACCGCTGCCGAGGCACTGGCCGCCGCCCATGTGCCCGCCACCACCGGCGCGGCAGTATCATAGATGTGATAGCCCGCCTGCCCGACGATGCCGGTGGGATAGGTGGTGGTGCTGGTGAACGGGTGGGCGTTGGGGATCACCGCCGCGCTGGCGCCGGGCAGCTCGCTCCAGCGGCGATGGGCGGTTTCCAGAAAGTGGATGTACTCCGGCGTATGGACCGCCACCAGCGGCCCGGTGCCACACAGGGGGGCCTGCTCGATGGTCCCGCCCCGCCGTTGAAGTTGCTCGACCAGCGCCAGCGCCCGCTCGGGGACTTCGGGGACTGGCTTTGGCTCGCCGCGCACCAGATAGGTCGGAGGCTTGTGCGCAACAGAATCCGGGTGATGGAGGAAACGCATCGGGATGACTCCGGGCAAGGGAAGGGCGGGGTTAGAGCATTTCTCGGTCTCCAGGGATCACGATAAATGCTTTAATGATTTGTTATTTAAGCAAATACGTCGTCGCAGATGTGTCCATCTGCTCGGGATTTGCTCTAGCAGCGGCCAGCACCGTGCGGTACAGCACGGCGGCCCCCCGGGCGGCATCGTCCAGGCTGATGTCTTCGGCTTCGTTGTGGCTGATGCCACCGATGCAGGGGATGAACACCATCGCCGTCGGCACCTTGCGGGCGATGTACACCGCATCATGCCCGGCCCCGGACACGATCCGCCGCTGGCTGAAGCCAAAGGCGCGGGCGCTGTCTTCGACGCAGGCCACCAGTGCCGGAGCAAACGGGGTGGCCGGGAAGTCCCAGAACGGCGCGATCGCAGCGGTGCAGCCACAGCCTGCGGCGCAGTCGGCCACCAGCTGGCGGAATTCGGCTTCCATGGTCGCCAGCACCGCGTCATCGGGGTGGCGCAGATCGACAGTGAACCACACCTTGCCGGGGATCACGTTGCGCGAATGCGGCTCGACATCCAGAATGCCGACGGTGGTGCAGGCATCGCCGCCGATCCGGTGGCCCAGATGGTGCAGGGCATCGACCATGCGGGCGGCAGCCACCAGCGCATCGCGGCGCAGGCGCATCGGGGTCGGTCCGGCGTGGGCTTCCTGACCGGTGACGGTGACTTCAAACCAGCGTTGCCCCTGCGCACCGCTGACCACCCCGATCTGGTAACCTTCGACTTCCAGCACCGGGCCTTGCTCGATGTGGGCTTCGAGGTAGGCGGCCATCGGGTGGTCGGTGGCCGAGGCGGTTCCGGCATAGCCGATCCGCTTCAGCTCGTCGCCCAGCCGGGCACCATCCTGCGCCACGGCGTCGAGGATTTCGTCCAGGGTGAACACCCCGGTCAGCACCCCCGACCCCATCATCGGTGGCGAAAAGCGCGAGCCTTCCTCGTTGGTCCACACCGCCAGTTCCAGCGGGTGCAGGGTGGTGATGCCGTGGTCGTTCAGGCTGCGCAGGACTTCCAGCCCGGCCAGCACGCCATAGACGCCATCAAAGCGGCCGCCGGTCGGCTGGGTGTCGAGGTGGCTGCCCATCACCACCGGCGGCAGGCTGGAGTCACGTCCGGCGCGGCGGGCAAAGACGTTGCCGACCTGATCAACGCTGATGGTGCATCCGGCCTGCTGGCACCACTCTACAAAGCGGTCGCGGCCAGCGCGGTCTTCGTCGGTCAGGGCCAGACGGCGGCTGCCGCCCTGTGCGCCGGGGCCGATGGTCGCCATCTCCATCAGGCTGTCCCACAGGCGGGAGGCGGAAATGGGCAGATCCATGGTGGTCCTCGTTGTTTTTTTATAGGGGAGGGTTTTCTTGTGGGGGAGGGGGGACGGGCCGTGATCAGGCCGCCGACTGCAAGGCGTGATCGCGCGACCGCACACGCATTTCCAGCAGGGCGAGGATGGTTCGCAGCGTCGGCACCGCCATGCCCAGACGCTCGGCCAGTTCGATCACGGCCCCGATGATGGCGGCGGTTTCCAGCCGGCGACCGGCCTCGAAGTCCTGGAGCATCGAGGTCTTGAAGTCACCGACCCCGGCCGCCATCTCGATCCGTTCATCAACCGAGGTGCCAAAGGTGATCCCCAGTTGCTCGGCCACCGCTTTGGCTTCCAGCATCATCGCCCGGCCAACCGAACGGGTGCCGGGGTCAAGGCACAGGGTACCAAGAGTGGCCCCGGTCAGCGCACTCAGCGGGTTGAAGCCGAGGTTGCCCCACAGCTTGACCCACACCGCTTCGCGGATGTCGTCAGTGGCGCGCGACTGGAAGCCAGCCTGCCCGAACAGATCGACAATCTCGGTCACCATGGCGGCGGTGTGCGGCGAGTCCGGGCTGATCGCGCCAAAAACAAACCGCTGGTCGCTGATGTGGCGGATGCGGCCCGGCCCGTCGTTTTCCACCGCCACAAAGGTGGTCGCCCCGATCACCTGCGCCGGGTTGATGGTGCGCCACAGGGCTTCGGACGGGTCAACACTGTTCAGCGGCTGATCGGCCAGCGGGGCCGGTTGCTGATAGGGGTACCACCACGGAATGCCGTTGATCATCGGCACCACCACCGTGTGCGGTCCGGTCAACAGTGACAGGCTGTCGAGCGCGCTGCGCAGGGCATGGGCCTTGACGCACAGGAACACCACGTCCTGAGGACCCAGTTCGTGGGCGTCGTCGGTGACGTGCGGCTGGGCATAGACCACCCGCCGCAACGGCGTCACCATCATGATCCCCTGCCGACGGACGGCTTCGAGGGCTTCGCCACGGGCCAGCAAGGAGACGTGCGCCGAGGTGGCGCTGAGGCGGGCGGCCAGCAGGTTGCCAACCGCACCGGCGCCGATAATGGTGATCTTCATGCCGAAACTCCTTCCCCGTGCGACAGGTCAGCCGGAATTTCCCATCCCCGACCGGGGATGGCGTCAATCAGCGACTGGGTGTAGGGGTGCTGGGGATTGCCGAACACCTCGGCAGCCGGGCCCATTTCGACGATGCTGCCGCGCTGCATGACGGCGATGGTGTCGCATACCCGCGAGGCCACGCGCAGGTCGTGGGTGATAAACAGCATCGACAGGTTCAGGCGGTGGCGGATGTCATCCAGCAGGGCCAGAACCTGCGCCTGCACCGACACATCAAGCGCCGACACCGGCTCGTCGGCAATCAGCAGCGACGGTCCCATCGCCAGCGCGCGGGCGATGGAAATGCGCTGGCGCTGACCGCCAGAGAACTCATGCGGGAAGCGTTTGGCGGCACTGGCATCCAGCCCGACCATGGTCAGCAGCTCGCTGGCACGGGCCATCGCCTGCGCCGGGGCTTCGCCAAAGGCAATCGGCCCTTGCGCGATGATCTCGCCGACCATCCGACGCGGGTTGAGCGAGGCGTAGGGGTCCTGAAACACCATCTGGATTTCGCGCCGGAACGGCCGGAAGGCGCGGCGGTCGAGCGACAGCAGATCGGTGCCCTTGTACAGCAGGCGTCCGCTGTCGGGCTTCATCAGGCCCATCACGCTGCGCCCGAGGGTCGATTTGCCCGAGCCGGATTCCCCGACCAGCCCGACGGTTTCGCCCGGATGGATGGTCAGGCTGATGTTTTTACCGGCGGTGACTTCCTTGCCCTTTTTGAACAGCCCGCCGCCAACGTGGAAGGTCTTGTGCAGGCCCTCGGCCAGCAACAGCGGCTCGCCAGCGGGGGTAAACGGCGGGCGGTCGCCCATCGCGTGCGGCACCGAGGCGATCAACTGGCGGGTATAAGGATGGCTGGGGCGGTTCAGAACCTCGTCAGCGGTGCCAATTTCCACCAGCTTGCCGTGACGCATCACCGCCACCCGGTGGGCGATTTCCGCCACCACCCCAAAGTCATGGGTGATGAACATCACCCCCATCTGGCGTTCGGCCTGAATGGCGCGGATCAGGTCAAGGATCTGCTTCTGGGTGGTGACGTCAAGGGCGGTGGTCGGCTCGTCGGCAATCAAAACGTCCGGCTCGCAGGCTAGCGCCAGCGCAATCATCACCCGCTGCCGCTGACCGCCGGACAGGCGGAACGGATAGCTGCGCACCAGCTCGGCCGGGTTGGGCAGGCCGACCTGGGCGAACAGCTCGATCACCCGCGCCTTGCGGGCGGTACGGTCAAGGTCGGTGTGGATGCGCAGGCTTTCTTCCACCTGATCGCCGACCCGCATCAACGGGTTGAGGGCGGTCATCGGCTCCTGAAACACCATCGCGATACGGCCACCGCGCAGCGCCCGCTGTTCGGGTTCGCTCATGGTCAGGACGTTGTTGCCCTTGAACAGCAACGCCCCGGCGGCCACCCGCACGCTGGGCACCGGCAGCAGGCCCATCACCGCGTGGGCGGTCATCGACTTGCCCGAGCCGGATTCCCCGACCACGCACAGGATTTCATTCGGATTGAGGGTAAAGGTCAGCGCATCAACGGCCAGTTCGCGGTCGGCAGACGGCGGCAGGGCAATCGACAGGCCGCGCACATCCAGCAACGGCTGGCGGTTGGGGAAGGCCGTTACCGGCGACGGAGCGGAGGACGACGAGACAGCAACAGCGTTCATGACTCAGGCCTTTCCTTTGCGCGCCACACGCGGATTCAGGGCATCGTTCAGGCCTTCGCCGATCAGGTTCAGGGCCAGCACGGTCAGCAGGATGGCCAGACCGGGGAAGAAACTCATCCACCATGCCTGCCGGATGACGGTGCGGGCGGCGCCGACCATGTAGCCCCAGCTCATGGCGTTCGGGTCGCCGAGCCCAAGGAAGCTGAGCGAGCTTTCCAGCAGCACGGCGGTGGCAACCATCAGCGACGACGACACAATCAGCGGCGACAGGCTGTTGGGCAGGATTTCGCGAAAGATGATGGTGGCGTTCGACTGGCCGGTGGTGATCGCCGCCTGGACGAATTCGCGGGAGCGCAGGGCCATGAACTCGGCGCGGGCCAGACGGGCCAGCGGCGGCCACGACACGATGGCAATCGCCAGCACGATGCTGCCCTGACTGGGGGTAAAGATCGCCACCAGCACCACGGTCAGCACAAAGTTGGGGATGGTCTGGAACAGTTCGGTAAAGCGCATCAGGGTGTCGTCAACCCAGCCGCCAAAGAACCCGGCCAGCGCCCCTAGGGTGACGCCGATCACCAGCGCGACGGCGGTCGAGGTCAGGCCGATCAGCAGTGACACCCGCGCCCCGTGGGCAATGCCGGAGGCAATGTCGCGGCCGAGGGTATCGGTGCCCAGCAGGGAGCCTTCCTCCATCGGGCCAAGGAACGGGGCGTTGACCATGTCCCACGGGCTTTCGGGGTAGATCAGCGGGGCAAACAGGCCCAGCACCACCACCACCGCCATGATCAGCAGGCCGATGACGGCCCCTTTGTTGCGGGCATAGGCCCGCCAGAAGTTCATGCTCTGCATGGAACGATCTCCGGAAAGGTCTGATCAGCGGGCAAGGTCGATGCGCGGATCGACAAGGCTGTAAATCAGGTCAGTCAGGATGTTGAACACGATCACCATCACCGAGCTGATGAAGAAAATCCCCAGCAGCACCTGATAGTCGCGTTGCAGCACCGCCTCGAACGCCAGCCGTCCCAGACCGGGCCAGGCAAACACGGTTTCAATCAGGATCGAGCCGCCGATCAGATGCCCCGCCTGCACTCCGGCAACGGTGATCACCGGCAGGATGGCGTTGCGCAGCACATGGCGGACCACCACCGCACCGTGGCTGAGGCCCTTGGCGCGGGCGGTCTTGACGAAATCCATGTCGCGGACTTCGAGGATCGAGGCGCGGGTCATGCGGGCGTACACCGCCATATAGAACATGCCGAGCGTCAGGGCGGGCAGCAGCAGGTGTTCGCCGATGTCGATCATGCGGGCAAAACCGCTGAGGCCACCGCCAACCGTTTCATAGCCAAAGGCAGGCAACCAGCCGAGCTGGACGGAAAACAGCAGCATCAACATCAGGCCAACCCAGTAAATCGGGGTGGCATAGGCCAGCAGGGCGAGAACGGTGATGGCGCTGTCACTGACACTGCCCGCCCGCACGGCGGCCAGCGTGCCCAGAATGATCCCCACCACCAGCGCAAAGACAAAGGCGGTCAGGGTCAGCACCAGCGTGGCGGGCAGACGGGCCAGCAGCAGGTCCCAGACGCTTTGCTGCTGGCGGTAGGAAAAGCCGAGGTCGCCGGTGGCGACGTGGCTGACATAGGTGGCGAGCTGTTCGAGCAGCGGGCGGTCAAGCCCGAACTGCTGGCGCAGCTGCTCGACGAATTTCGGATCGGCGGCACCGGCTTCACCGGCCATCACCATGGCGGGGTCGCCGGGGGCGGCGTGAACCAGCAGGAAATTGATCACCACGATGGCGAACAGGATGACGATGGCCTTTATCAGGCGACCGGCGAGAAAGCGGGGAAGTCCAGCCATGGGATGACCTCCTGACCATTTGGGGCGTTTTTTGGGGGGAAACCAGTCTGCCCGGAGCGGGAGGGAGTGAAGCCGCTCCGGGCAGGCCAAAGGTAGAAAATCGTGTTCAGGGAGCGATTTTCTACGGCTTGGTCATGTAGACGGACTCATAGCTTTCGTTCACACCGATGCCGGTGGTGATGACGTTGTTGAACTTTTTGCTGACGAAGGTCGGGAACTGCATTTCCAGCAACCACGCCACCGGCACGTCATCGACCAGAATGCGCTGGACCTCGCTGTAGAGGGCCTGGCGCTTGACCGGATCGTTTTCCTTGGCGGCCGAGGCAAACAGCTCGTCAACCTTGGGGTTGCTGTAGCCCATGGTGTTGGAGAACATCACGCCCTGACGGATGTTGCTGCTGACATAGGTGCGCGAGACACCCAGCGCCGCATCACCGTACTGGTAGGTGAAGTTGGCGGTCATGTCATAGTCCCAGTTGGAGACCTTTTGCACCCAGCCCGCAACGTCGGTGTTTTCCAGCGTCACTTCGACGCCGACCTGCTTCAGCGACACTTTCACGTATTCGGCCAGACGCTGCCAGGTCTCGCCATAGGGCATCACCAGAAAGCGGATGCGGGCGCGGACACCGTTGGCGTCGGGCTTCAGGCCCATCTCGTCGAGCAGGGCTTTGGCCTTGGCGACGTCCTTGGTGTACTTCGGCAGGTTCGGTTCAAAGTTGTTGGTGTGGCTGTTGATCGGGCTGGTGGCCACCTGACCGAGGCCGAACCAGATCTTGTCGCGGATGAACTGGCGGTCGAGCGAGTACATCAGCGCCTGACGGAACCGCTTGTCGTTCAGCGGGGCGTTGCGGTTGTTCAGTTCCAGCCACGACACCGGGGCGACGAATTCATAGCCATCGGTGGTGAAGTTCAGGTTCGGCTGGCTTTTCAGGCGGGCGACGTCGAACGGTTCGATGTCGTTGTACTGACTCTGGTCCACCTGACCGCTTTCCAGCGCCAGCGCGCGCGAGGCGGCATCGGGGATCACCCGGAAATAGATGTCGTCGAGGTACGGCAGGCCTGGCTTGTAGTAATCGTCGTTGCGCACCAGATGGATATAGCTGCCCTTGACCCATTCCTTGAACTTGAACGGGCCGGTGCCGATCGGGGTGGCGTTGGCCGGGTTGTTCTTGTAGTCGGTGTTGGCCTCGTACAGGTGCGCCGGGATGATCGGGGCCGAGGCAACTTCAAAGGCATTGATGAACGACGGGAACGGCTCTTTCAGCTTGAACACCACCGTGTAATCGTCGGGGGCGGTGATCGATTCACAGCGGGCGAAGTTGGCGCGGGCGCGCGAATGGACTTCGGGCAGGAACTTGGTGGTGGTGAAAATCACGTCCCTGGAGGTAAACGGCTGGCCGTCGTGCCACTTGACGTTCTTGTGCAGGTGAAAGGTATAGGTCAGCCCGTCGGGCGAGATGTCCCAGCTTTCGGCCAGCGACGGCAGCGGCTTCAGTTGTTTGTCATAGGTCAGCAGACCCTGATAGATTTTTCCGCCGACAGTCTGGGTTGGACCCTGCTGGTTCAGGCCCAGTTGCAGGATCGGCGGTTCCGGCTGCACGATGATGTTCATGGTGCCGCCGCGGGTCGGCTGGTCGGCGGCCAGCGCCGGAGCGGCAGACAGGGCGGTCGCGCCGGACAGCACCGGCAGGCCGAGGGCGGCAGCCATCAGGCTGGCGGAGAGAAGGTGGCGCAGGCGATCACGGTAACGGCGCTGAGAGGTCTGGATGGTCCTCATGGGCTTTTCTCCTGTGCGAAATCGGGGGTGTGACTGGATATGCCTTGGCTCAGGCGGCGTAGCCGGGGCCGTCTTCGTGTTCAAGCCAGCGCACCAGAGCCTTCCACTCCAGAACCCCGGCGGCAGGGTATTTCTCGACGTACTGGCGGGCGGTGCGTTCGCAGACTTCGGGGGTCGGCAGGTGCAGCTCGCGGTTTCCGGCCAGAGTGGCGACCTGCGTCTGGCAGGACTGTTCCAGGTAGTACATCAGCACGGCGGCTTCGGGGACATCGATGCCGACGGTCAGCAGGCCGTGGTTGCGCAGGATCATCGCATTGTGGCCGCCAAGGTCATTCTGCAGGCGAATCCGCTCGTCCAGATCCAGTGCGATGCCTTCGTAATCGTGATAGGCGATGCGGTTGTACCAGCGCAGGGCATGCTGGTTCAGCGGCAGCAGGCCGTCTTTCTGGGTGCTGACCGCCATGCTGGCGGTGGTGTGCAGGTGCATGGCGGCGCTGACGTCCGGGCGGGCGCTGTAAATGGCGCTGTGGATGGTGTAGCCCGCCGGGTTGCAGCCATAGTCCGCTTCGTCAACGATATTGCCGTCGAGGTCGATCTTCACCAGCGTCGAGGCGCTGACTTCGTGGAACATCAGACCATAGGGATTGATCAGGAAATGCTCCGGCTCGCCGGGAACACGGGCCGACAGGTGGGTATAGATGGTGTCGGTCATGCCCCACAGGTGAAACAGCCGGTGAGCAGCGGCAAGATCAAGACGGGTCTGCCACTCGGCCTGCGAGCAGCGATCACGCACTTTGGACGGAACGGCGGTGACGGTGGACATGGTGTAAAGGCTCCAACCTCAAGAGTTCTGACCGGAAAACAGCGGGTGGGGGAGACAGGAAAAGGAAATCAGGGGGTTATCGGTTCAACACCGCACCAGCCGGCGATGAACAGCGCCAGCACGCGGGTGACATCGCGCAGGCTGTCCAGCGACACCGATTCATCAATGCCGTGGATGCGGCTGGCTTCGGGGCCATAGCAGGTGGCGGGCGTATCGCCGTACAGGCTGAAAAAGCGGCCATCGGTGGTGCAGGTCATGGCGACTTCGCGCGGGGCGCTGCCAAAGACAGCCGTGTGGCTGTCGGCCAGCAGGCGCAGGACCGGTTCTTCGCGGTCGATGGCATAGCCTTCGGCCTGAAAGCCGTGGAAGGTCAGCTCGACCGCCACCCCGGCCAGCGCCGGGTCGGTGGCGCAGGCGGTATCAATGGTCTGGCGGACGGCGGCCCGCACGCTGTCGAGCGTCTGGCCGGGGAAAAAGCCGATCCGCATGTCGATGTCGCAGGTGGTCGGCACCGACGACGGCCATTCGCCACCGCTGATCCGCCCGACGTTGAACTGGGCCGGGTGCGGATGGTCGGCAAAGGCGGCGTGGCGGTGGCAGCAGCCGGGGGCGTTCCACTCTGCTTCCAGCGTTTTCAGATGGTTGACCAGCACCGTGGCGGCCGTGATGGCATTGCGGCCCGAAGTGGTATCGAGTACATGTGCCGGGGTGCCGGTCAGGGTCAGGCGGAACCACATCACCCCCAACTGGGCCAGCATCAGGGTATGGTTGAACGGTTCGGGGATCACCGCCGCATCGGCGCGATAGCCGCGTTGCAGGCAGGCCAAAGCTCCGTTGCCGGTGCATTCTTCCTCGACCACCGACTGGACATAGACCGGGGCCGCCGGTTGCAGCCCGATATCCCGCAGGGCGGCGAGGGCGGAAAGGGCGGCGGCAATCCCGGCCTTCATGTCTCCGGCCCCGCGACCGTACAGCCGCCCGTCGCGGATGACCGGCTCGAACGGTGGCGAGGTCCACTGGTCGGCGGGGCCGGTGGGCACCACGTCAATGTGACCATTGAGGATCAGCGAGCGGCCGGTCTGCTGGCGCGGCTGGTGGATGCCGACCACGTTGTCGCGCCCTTGCAGGCCGGTGGTATCGACATCAAGGGCAGGGGGGGAAAAGGCCGGGTGGTCGCGGATCAGGTCCAGATCAATCGGGAAGCGGTCGATTTCCAGCCCCATCGCCCGAAAGGTCTGCTCCATCAGGTCCTGCGCCGATTGCTCGTTGCCCAGCAGCGACGGGCGGCGGACCATCTCGGCCAGCAGGGTCTGGCAGGCGGCCTGTCGGCGGTCGGCGGCTGCCAGCAATGCCTGTTGCAGCGACGGCGCGGGCAGGGCAGGATAGCTGAGGTCAGGGCAGGGTTTCTGGGCCGGGATACTGGTCATCACAACAGGCTCCTGAGCGGGGGTGTTGCGGGGGGAACGCGGGCAACACCCCAGAGTAAAGGCGCGGAAAATCGTCTTTTTTGTGCAAATGCACATTTGGTGTGCAATGCGGTAGAAAGCTGATTTTTTCGGCAAGTCGATTACAGCGCCGCAATACCTGATAGAGCAAATTGGCATTTCTCATTGACCCCATAAATATGATTTATGGGCTGTGTGTCGCCTTTGTTTTAAAGGAGTTCCCTCATGCCAAGCGAAGACCAGCACGCCCTTGACCGCCTGACGCAGGATCTCGACTGGAACCTGTTGCGGACCTTCATGGTGATCGTGCAGGAGGGGGGAATCACCGCCGCCGCCGCCCGGCTGTACCTGACGCAGCCTGCGGTCAGTCTGGCGCTGAAGCGGCTGGAGGAGCGGCTGGGGCGGCAGTTGATCGAGCGCGGCGGCGGCACGTTCCGCGTTACCGCTGCGGGCGAAGTGCTGTTTTCCGAGGTGGTGGAGGTCTATGGCGCCATATCGCGCTTTGGCGCGCTGATCCGCGATGTGCAGGATGACATATCAGGGCATATACGCATCCTGATGACCAGCCGCATCCAGACGGCGTTGCTGGATGACCTGTTGCGGCTGTTCCACCAGCGTCACCCACAGGTGACATTCCGCATCGACATCATGGCCTCGGCGGATGTGCATGTGGCCTTGCAGCAGCGGGTGGGGACGCTGGGGATTTGCCTGCTGCGCGAGCCGATTCCGGGGCTGACCAGCGAAGTGTTCATCCATCAGACCTACCGCCTGTATTGCGGCCCCGATCACCGGCTGTTCGGCAGGACGGGGATCGACATTGCGGAATTGCGCCACGAGAATTTCGTCTCGTTTACCTCCGACCAGATTGATGGCGCGCTGTCACCGCTGGCCTTGTTCCGCGCCCGCGAAGGCTTTGCCGGGCGGGTGGTGGGCTCATCGGCCAATCTGGAGGAAATCCGCCGTCTGATTGTCTGTGGTCTGGGTATTGGCCCGCTGCCCGAACATATCGCCGCGCAGGATGTCGCCGAGGGCCATCTGTGGCCCTTGCCACCAGACGAAGGCATTGCCCCGATCGACGTGCATATCGTGTGGAACCCGCAGGGGCGCTATAACCGCGCCGAGCGGGCTTTTCTGACCGAGCTGTTGGGGCAGGTGCAGGACATGCCGCCCCAACAGCGTCTGCCGACGTTGCGGTATCGTGATTAGAGCATTTCTCGGTCTCCAAGGATCACGATAAATGCTCTAATGATTTGTTATTTAAGCAAATACGTCGTCGCAGATGTGTCCATCTGCTCGGGATTTGCTCTAACCGGGACATGGCCCTGGTTACGGAGCCATGTCCTGTTCCGGGGTGGCGGTGATCTGGTGGATCGACAGATCGGCGCCCCGGTGTTCTTCTTCCTGCGACAGGCGAATGCCGACGGTCCGTTTCAGCAGGCCATAGACCACAAAGCCCATTGCTCCGGCATAGCTGACCCCGGCCAGCGAGCCGATCAGTTGCGACCACGGACTGACGCCGCCCATGCCGCCGAGGGCTTCGAGGCCGAACACCCCAGCCAGAATGCCACCCAGCAGGCCGCACAGGCCGTGTAACGGCCACACGCCCAGCACATCATCCAGCTTCCAGTCTTTCTGACAGCGGTCAAAGCCCCAGACGAACAGCGCCCCGGCTGCGCAGCCAACCACCAGCGCCCCCAGCGGGTGCATGACATCCGAACCGGCGCAGACCGCCACCAGCCCGGCCAGCGCGCCGTTGTGGGTAAAGCCCGGATCGTTGCGGCCAACCACCAGCGCGGTCAGCATGCCGCCGACCATCGCCATCAGCGAGTTCATCGCCACCAGCCCCGAGGCGGTGGCGGTGTTCTGGCTGGACATGACGTTAAAGCCGAACCAGCCAACGATCAGGATCCATGACCCCAGCGCCAGATAGGGAATGTTGGACGGCGGCACCCCCATCAGACGGCCATCGCGGCTGTAGCGGCCCATGCGGGGGCCGAGGTGATGGACGGCCCCCAGTGCCAGCCAGCCACCGACGGCATGGACGACGATGGACCCGGCGAAATCGTGGAACGGCGCGCCAAAGGCGTCTTTCAGCCAGTCCTGAATGCCGAAATGGTTGCCCCAGACGATGCCTTCAAAGAACGGATACACCAGCCCGACCAGAACCGCCGTTGCCATCAGTTGCGGCGCAAAGCGGGCGCGTTCGGCTATGCCGCCCGAGATGATCGCCGGAATGGCGGCGGCAAACATCAGCAGGAAGAAAAAGCGCACCAGATCGATGCCCTGCGCCCCCATCGCGCCGTCGATGCCCGCCTTGCCGGACAGGACGGCTGCACTGTGGAAAAAGGTCACGCCATACGCAACGGTGTAGCCGACGATCAGATAGGCCAGTGTCGAGATGCCGAGATCGGCGAGAATCTTCACCAGCGCGTTGACCTGATTCTTCGACCGGACGGTTCCGGCTTCGAGGAAGGCGAATCCTGCGTGCATCGCAAGGACCATGGCGGCCCCGATCAGCAGGTAAAAGACGTCCAGCCCTGCATTCATTTTAGGCATGCCTCTTTGTTAAGCAATTGATTTTCAACGATTTTGAAGCCAAACCCTTAGCAAGACAGGGGCCACTTCCTGCTGACGGCCCAATCGGAACGTAGTGTGTTGAAATGGCTGTATTCATCCGTATTACCTGATCGAGCATGGCACGGATCATCCGCTCAAAGAATAGGCTGATAATGCCCTGAAAACAGGCTGTCTGGGGGTGCCTCCTGTGGTCGGCCTCGCTTCCAGCGGAAGATTTTGTTTTAAAGCAAAGTGATACTTGTGGTCCGACAGGACAGACTACATGCATAAAACAGATGCATGATGCCGAACGGGATCGTCTGAAAGAGTTCGTATATTACGAAGGTATGATAGACTCATGCCTTCCTCCTCTTTGTGTCCTGTGGGACATATGACGAGGTTGATAGATAATCCTTGGGGACAGCGCAGGGCAGAGAGCCAGCGGGATCATATGTGTTGTATCAAAATGGGTTAGCCGGGAGCGGATGGATCACCGCAGCCGGATACTCCTTGTTGTACATTTACAATTCTGCCGTATTACAACCATCAAGAAGCTTTCAGCCGTCGTTATTCCACGGCATTCTGCTGTCACCAACCGCAGACGCGGTCTGCTGCAGGATGGTTGGGCAGGGATGATCCCTGATGCGTTCTTCCCGTATTCAAGAGCACACCTGGTGAGGCTTTCCGGCACGGTGTCGCCTGTGGCCTCACTCTTTTTGTCCGGTGGGGAGGACCGTCCCGCGCTCCCGGACCCATCCGGCGATGATGGCAGAGCGTGGTCCACGATAAATTGCGTTCGACCACAGGCCGGGGCTGTTGCTATAAGACAGCAGACAGAGACACCTGAGCGTGGGAGACGGCTGGTCATGGGCGCTACTGCAAAAATTCTGCTGCTGGGATCCGGGGAACTGGGACGCGAGTTTGTGATTTCGGCCAAGCGCCTGGGGGCGCATGTGATTGCCTGCGATGCCTATCCGCAGGCTCCGGCGATGCAGGTGGCTGACGAAGCCGAAGTGTTTTCGATGCTGGATGCCGACGCCCTTGCCGCTGCCATCGACAAGCATCAGCCCGACCTGATCGTTCCCGAAGTCGAAGCGATCCGCACCGAAGTCCTGAAGGATTTCGAGGATCGCGGCTTCAACGTGGTGCCGTCGGCGCGGGCGACCATCATGACCATGAACCGTGACCGCATCCGCGAGGTCGCCGCCAGTGAACTGGGGCTGCTGACCTCGACCTATCTGTACGCCGAAAGCCTTGATGAAATGCGGGCGGCGGTGGACAAGGTCGGCCTGCCGTGCGTGGTCAAGCCGGTGATGTCGTCGTCGGGCAAGGGCCAGAGCACCGTGCGCAGCGCCGATGCGGTCGATGCCGCCTGGGCCTATGCGGTGGCCGGAATGCGTGGCGACCGCCAGCGGGTGATCGTCGAAGCCTTCATTCCCTTTGACTACGAAATTACCCTGCTGACCATCCGCACCCGTGACGGTGTGGTGTTCTGCCCGCCGATTGGGCACCGTCAGGAACGCGGCGATTATCAGGAAAGCTGGCAGCCGGCCGCCATGTCCGCCGCCGCGATTGCCTCGGCGCAGGAGATGGCCAAAGCCGTGGTCGATAACCTCGGCGGTTATGGCCTGTTTGGCGTCGAATTCTTTGTGATGGGCGATCAGGTGATCTTTTCCGAACTGTCGCCGCGCCCGCATGACACCGGGATGGTGACGCTGATTTCGCAGAACCTGACCGAATTCGACCTGCACGCCCGCGCCATTCTGGGGTTGCCGATTCCGTCGATCACCCTGCACGGCCCCAGTGCCTCGGCGGTGATTCTGGCGGATCGTGATGCCAGCGAGTTCTCGGTGGAGGGTGTGGCCGAGGCTCTGCGCCCGGACAGCGACGGCATTGATCTGGACCTGCGGGTGTTCAACAAGCCGACCACCCGCCCCTATCGCCGGATGGGAGTGGCGCTGGCGCTGGCCCGGCAGGGTGATGTCGAAGACGCCCGCGCTGCGGCTCGCGCTGCTGCCGCCAAGGTGTCGATCCGCTACAAGGACGCATGATGACCGTCACCCTGTATGGCATCAAGAACTGCGATACGATGAAAAAGGCAATGTCCTGGTTGAAAGACCAGGGCATTGACTACGGTTTCCATGATTATCGCAAGGATGGCATCACCCGCGCGCATCTGGAACGCTGGTGCGCCGTCTGGGGCTGGGAAAAGGTACTCAACCGCGCCGGGACCACCTTCCGCGCCTTGCCGGACGAGCAAAAAGCCAACCTCGACACCGAGGCGGCCATTGCCCTGATGCTGGCGGCCCCGGCAATGATCAAGCGCCCGGTGCTGGAAACGCCCGCGCCGGTGCAGCTGGGGTTCAAGCCTGATCTGTACGCGGCGGTGTTCGGGCGGGGGGAGTAATCCCCGACCAAAAATCCCGGGCAGACGCAGGCAGGGTTTCCAGACAGCGGTCAAGCTCGCGTGCCTCGACATAGGTGCGAAGCACGCGGGCAACGTCCTGTATCGCCGTATCCGGGGAAAAGTTGTGATTCACGCGCAGCTGTTTGACCTCTGCACGCATTAGATCCCAATCCCACGAGTCCGCCTGTGCTTCATTGGCATCCCAGTGATTGACGAACAAGGCTCGCAGCATCGCAGGCAGGATTTGCGCAAACGCAATGGCCTGCGGAAGCGTCAACCGACGTCTGAAACACAGAAAGACGGCTTGGGTCGTGGTATAGGCCTGATGCCGTGACCCCAGATTGGTTTCTGTCGCCACATCGGCCAGAAACCTGTCAAAATCCTGTGTGGCGAGCTTGTATTCCATTGGGGTCGGCATATTGAAACTCCCTGATCGAAGCCATCACGAAAATCCCGGGCACGATAAAGCCCTTACGCCTGACTGTCTTCGGGGGTTCGTTCACGCCCGGTGATACGGGTGGCCGTCCTGAATTGACTGGGCGCGGTAGAGCTGTTCGGCCAGCATCCCGCGCACCAGCATGTGCGGCCAGGTCATCTGCCCAAAGGCAAACAGCAGGTCGGCGCGCGAGCGGACCGCCGGGGAATGGCCGTCAGCGCCACCGATCAGGAACGCGACCGCCGGGGTGGCCTGATCGCGCCAGTCAGCGAGGCGCTGGGAAAAGGCCTCGCTGCCAAACGTCTTGCCGCGTTCGTCCAGCGCCACGATGCGGGCGCCGGGCGGCACGCAGGCCAACAGCAGCTCGCCTTCCCGTTCCATGCGCTGGGCAACGGGCAGGGGGCGCTTTTCCTCGACTTCACGCAGGATCAGCGGGCTTTTCAGGCGGGCGGCATAATGGTCGTACAGGGTGCGCTCGGGGCCGGGCCTGGCCCGGCCGACGGCGACAATCAGCAGGTCCATTACAGGACGCTGGCACTGCTGTCCTGGAGATGGGCCGGAGCAACGCCGCCCCACATTTTTTCCAGGTTGTAGAAAGCGCGCACTTCGGGGCGGAACAGGTGAACCACCACGTCACCGGCATCCAGCAGGACCCAGTCACAGGTGGTCATGCCTTCGACGGTGACATCCAGACCGCGGGCTTTCAGCTTGGTCATCAGGTGATCGGCCATCGCACCCACCTGACGGGACGACCGGCCAGAGGCAATCACCATCGCATCGGCGATGGAGGTCTTGCCTGCCAGATCGATCACCACAATGTCTTCGGCCTTGTCGGAATCGAGGGCCTCGATGACGAAGGCCGCCAGCGGGTCATCGGTATGCGGCAGGGAAGACGGCGAAACGGTGGACTCGGGGGTAGCTATGGTCGGCTCCTATGGTAATCCCGGCGGCCAGTGGCCCTACAGGAAGAAAAACAACGGGTCATGCCTCGCCGGGCGATCAGCCCCAGCCTCCGGCGGCGCGGATGGCGGTGGACGAGGCCGGGTGCGGCCGGATTACCAGATACACCCAGGCAGGCGGTTCCTGCATCGCAAGCTGTCCGCAACGGCGGTGCGACAGGCGGGCCGCCGCAAAACGGCGGGCTGCCAGACCGGTCACCGCCGGAACAGAATAAGAGCCACGATCAAAAATCGCAACGGGCACGCGGTAAAAGATCCCTTGCCAGCGCCGCCAGCGCGGGATCTGAACCATGTTGTCGGCCCCCATCAGCCAGACAAAACGCAGACGGGGGAATCGGCGTTGCAGGCTGGCGAGGGTATCGACAGTGTAGGTTGACCGCAAGGACTGTTCGATGGCCGTCACCCGAATGGCGGGATGACAGGCCACCTGTTGCGCCTTTGCGACCCGCTGATCCAGTGCTGCCATGCCCGCACGGGATTTCAGCGGGTTTTGCGGGCTGACCAGCCACCACACCTGATCGAGTCCCAACCGTTTGAGCGCCTCGAGGCTGATGTGGCGGTGGCCGTCATGGGCGGGATTGAATGATCCGCCCAACAGGCCGATCCGCCCATGCTGGAGTCCGCCCCAGTGAGACGGGCCGCGATGTGCCCTGCTCAGGGACGGCATTGCCCGTTGCCACGTATCTTGTACTTGAAGGTGGTCAACTGTTCGACACCAACCGGGCCTCGGGCATGCAGCTTGCCGGTGGAAATGCCGATTTCCGCCCCCATGCCGAATTCGCCGCCGTCGGCGAACTGGGTCGAGGCGTTCCACATCAGGATGGCAGAGTCGATTTCATTCATGAACCGCTCGGCGGCCACCCGGTCTTCGGTGATGATCGCCTCGGTGTGCTGGCTGGAGTGGCGCTGAATGTGCTCGATGGCGCGGGCCACGCCGTCAACGACCTTCACCGACAGGATGGCATCGAGGTATTCGGTATCCCAATCCTCGTCGCTGGCTTCGTCGAGCGTCGGCACAATGGCACGGGCTTCGGCGTCGCCGCGCAGGGTGCAGCCAGCGGCGGCCAGATCGGCCATCAGCACCGGCAGCATCTGCGGCGCAATCGACCGGTCCACCAGCAGGGTTTCGGTGGAGCCACAAATGCCGGTGCGGCGCATTTTGGCGTTTACCACCACTTGCCGCGCCATCTCGGGATCGGCCTTTTCATGGACATAGGTGTGGCAGATGCCATCCAGATGCTTGAACATCGGAATGCGGCTTTCGGCGGAAACGCGCTCGATCAGCCCCTTGCCGCCGCGCGGCACGATCACGTCAACGTACTGGTCCATCGACAGCAAGGCCCCGACGGCAGCGCGGTCCTTGGTCGGCACCATCTGGATGGCGTCGGCGGGCAGACCGGCCTGCGCCAGCCCGACCTGCAAGGCGTCCAGAATGGCGTGCGAGCTGTTGAAGCTTTCCGAGCCACCGCGCAGGATGGCGGCATTGCCCGACTTCAGGCACAGGGCACCGGCGTCGGCGGTGACGTTGGGGCGGCTTTCATAAATGATGCCGATCACCCCCAGCGGCGTGCGCACGCGCGAGATTTTCAGGCCATTGGGACGGTCCCATTCCGACATCACCTGTCCGACCGGGTCGGGCAGTTTGGCGATGTCCTCAAGGCCCTTGGCCATTGCTTCGATGCGCTCGTCAGTCAGCAGCAGGCGGTCGAGCAGGGCCGGGCTGAGGCCCTTTTCCCGTCCAAAGGCCATGTCTTTGGCGTTGGCTTCCTGAATCGCACGGGCGGCCAGACGCAGGGCCTTCGCCCCTTCGCGCAGGGCGCGGTCCTTGGCGTCGGCTGGCATGGTCGCCAACACCAGAGCCGCCGCCTTGGCGCGGCGACCCATGTCGGTCATCTGGTCTTGAACGGTCAGCGTATCCATGCCTGTCTTCCTTCCTGAGAATATGGCCTTGATTGGGTGTTGCAGGTCAGTCGATCACCAGATCATCCCGGTGAATCAGCTCTTCCCGGCCACGATAGCCGAGCAGGGTTTCGATTTCGGCGCTCTGGTGGCCAATGATGGTGCGGGCGGCATCGGCACCATAGGCGGCGAGGCCCTTGCCCAGCAAGGCACCGCTGCGGTCCCGTACCAGCACGGTATCGCCGCGCTGGAATGATCCTTCGACCGCCACCACCCCGGCGGGCAGCAACGAGCGACCCGAGCGCAGGGCGCGGGCGGCACCGTCATCAACGATCAGCGTACCAGCCGGGCTCATCGAGCCGAGAATCCATTGCTTGCGCGCCGACTGCGGAGTCGTTTCCGCCAGGAACCAGGTGCAGGGACCGCCCTGTTCCATGTGCAGCAGCGGGTTCAGGTGCTTGCCCGGCGCAATCGCCATCGCACAGCCTGCGCCCATGGCAATCTGGGCCGCCATCAGCTTGGTGACCATGCCGCCGGTGCCGACGCCCGGCTGGGCTTCGCCGGCCATGGCGCGGATTTGCGGGGTCAGTTCGGGGACTTCGGCGATCAGGCGGGCCGACGGGTCCACTTTCGGGTCGGCGGTATAGAGGCCGTCGATATCACTGAACAGGATCAGCGCATCAGCCCCGGCACACATCGCCACCCGCGCGCCCAGCCGGTCGTTATCGCCATAGCGCAGTTCCTGGGTGGCAACGGTGTCGTTTTCGTTGATCACCGGCACTGCGCCCAGCTTCAGCAGGGTATCGAGGGTGTTGCGGGCGTTCAGGTAGCGCCGCCGATTCTCGGTATCGCCGGGGGTCAGCAGCACCTGAGCGGCGGTAATGTCATGCTTGCCGAGGACTTCCTGATAGGCGTGGGCCAGACCGACCTGTCCGACCGCCGCCGCTGCCTGCTTTTCTTCCAGCCGCAGGACTCCGGCGGGCAGCTTCAGCCGTCGCCGCCCCAGAGCCACCGAGCCGGAGGACACCACCACCACTTCGGTCCCGCGCGCCCGCACACGGGCGATGTCTTCGGCCACCGATTCCAGCCATTGCCGCCGCACATGGCCGGTTTGCTCGTCCACCAGCAGCGCCGAGCCGATCTTGATCACCAGACGACGCACACTGACGAGGCGATTCGATACCGGCATCAGGCCCGTATCTGCGCGCTGTCCTTTACTCACGGCCGCCAGCCTCCGTCTTCGTCCAGCGAGGTTGACCAGCTTTCACGGATGCCGTCTTCGGCGCCGTCATCGGGCAGGGCGGCCTGTTCGCTGTGATAGCGGCCTTCGATATGGCGGGCCAGTTCGCGCAGAACGGTGGTCATGTTCATGCCCGCCACTGCCGAGCAGTCGAGAACCGTCTTGCCCGAGGCTTCCTCGACCAGACGGCGCTGTTCCTCCACCAGTTCGGGAATCAGCGAGTCGGTCTTGGTCAGGGCAATGATTTCCGGCTTTTCGTCCAGACCGTTGCCATAGGCCGCCAGCTCGCCACGGACGATGCGATAGGCTTCCGCCGGATCGTCCTGGGTGCCGTCGATCAGGTGCAGCAGGATGCTGGTGCGCTCGACGTGGCCAAGGAAACGGTCGCCCAGACCAGCGCCTTCGTGGGCACCTTCGATCAGGCCGGGGATGTCGGCGATGACGAATTCCTTGTCGCCGATGTGGGCCACGCCCAGATTCGGGTGCAGGGTGGTGAACGGATAGTCGCCGATCTTCGGGCGGGCCTTGCTGACCGCCGACAGGAAGGTGGACTTGCCCGCGTTCGGCAGGCCGATCAGACCGGCATCGGCGATCAGCTTCAGACGCAGCCAGACCCAGGTTTCGCCGCCTTCCAGACCGGGATTGGCGTTGCGCGGAGCCTGATTGACCGACGACTTGAAGCGGGCGTTGCCCCAGCCGCCGTTACCGCCCTGCAGCAGCACCACGCGCTGGCCGGGTTCGATCATGTCGATCAGCACCGTTTCGCGGTCTTCGTCCAGAATGGTGGTGCCGACCGGCACTCGGATCAGGCAATCCTCGCCATCGCGGCCGGTGCGGTTGCGCCCCGACCCCGGAATGCCGCGTTCGGCCTTGAAATGCTGTTGATAGCGAAAGTCGATCAGGGTGTTGAGGTTCGGAACCGCCTCGAACACCACATCACCACCCCGGCCCCCGTCGCCGCCATCGGGACCGCCAAATTCGATAAACTTTTCGCGTCGGAACGACACGCAGCCATTCCCGCCATCGCCAGCTTTGACCCAGATCTTGACCTGATCGAGGAACTTCATCGTTTCACCTGTAAAAACTCATCGCACAAGATCAGCGCGGCACAAGATCAGCGTGGCACAGATCAACGGGCGGAACAAAAGACGGGGCGTGGCAGGGTAAAAAGCCAAAAAGGGGAATGGCAGCCCATTCCCCTTTTTGTGCCTTGAAAGGCAAAGCGCGGTTGGCTGTCCGAGTTATTCGGCAGCCACAGCCGGTTCCACCGACACGAAGATGCGCTGCTTGAAGCCCTTGTGGAACTTCACAGTGCCTTCGGCGGTGGCGAAGATGGTGTAATCACGGCCCAGACCCACGTTGGCACCCGGGTGCCACTTGGTGCCGCGCTGGCGGATGATGATGTTGCCAGCAAGCACGCGCTCGCCGCCAAACTTCTTTACGCCAAGGCGTTTGCCTTCTGAGTCGCGACCGTTGCGCGAAGAACCACCAGCCTTTTTATGTGCCATGGTGTGTAACTCCTTTTAAGCTGGACGGATCAACCGTTGATGGCGGTGATCTTGACCAGCGTCATCTGCTGGCGATGACCGTTCTTGCGACGGTAGTTCTGGCGACGCTTCTTTTTGAAGACGATCACCTTGTCCGTCTTGAACTGGTCGATGACCTGAGCGGTGACGGAAGCACCAGACAGCAGGGGGGCGCCAATCTTGTCGCCAACCATGAGGACTTCGTCGAACGTGATGGCGGCCCCGGCGTCACCGGGCAGCTTTTCGATCGCGATGACGTCGTCCATTGCGACCTTGTACTGCTTGCCGCCGGTCTTAATGACTGCGAACATCGTGCTGCAACCTTACATAACGAAACGGGCGGCCGCCCAAGCCGTCATGGCTCCACGGTCCGCATCCAAAGAGGGCGTGATCATACGCAGCAGACACAGGACGTCAAGAGGGAAAGACCAGAAAACAGACTCTTTCCCAACGCCTTGGCCTGACGTCTTGGCCCAACGCCCTGAGAGGCATCGTTGAATCACGATCCTTGACCGTCTGCCAGCCCTGTTTTTCAGGCCGGGCGAAAAAAAATGATCAGGGCTGAAAAAAGTTCTTGCCAAGGGTCAGGTTCGCCGATATGTTCCGCCTCCTCTGAACGACCCATGTTGCTTCAAACGAAGTAAACATCCTGCGGAGAGGTGCCGGAGTGGTCGATCGGGGCGGTCTCGAAAACCGTTGTGCCAGCAATGGTACCGTGGGTTCGAATCCCACCCTCTCCGCCATCCTTCTCTTGATCAAGAGAAGGAAATACTTCAGATCAAATACGCATGCTCCCTGTTCCCGGTGCTATACGGCACTGGACGGGGGTTTTTGCGTTTTTAGCGTATTTTTTCCAACAAAAAGCATCAGGATGCCCCGGCATCACAACAACAGGGCATCCTGCGGTTACGATTGTCTGCTGTTGCGCAAAACCGGAACCTCTTTTGCGCTCACGGCTCTGGCAGGGTGCGGAAACAGGCTTCCTCCTGATGCCGATCCATGATTCGCTTGTGCAGTTCATCCGCAAGGGAGATCAGCGATGGGTGGCGACGATGTTCGAACGGAAAGCCTGTTTTCTTATGTAAGCTACGAGGCCAAGGTGCCTTTGGGGCATCCATTACGGGCGGTGCGGGCGATTGTGGATGAGGCGCTGGAGGTTTTGTCACCGGAGTTTGACGGCCTCCATTCCCGTATCGGCCGTCCGTCGATCCCGCCGGAAAAGATGACGCCCGGATTTCCGCCAAAAGGCGGAAATCCGGGGTGAAGCGGCCGCTGACGCCGCTTTCGAACCTTCAAAATCACCCGATTTCGACATCAGAGTGCGGAAATAATCCGATGCTTAGGGGTTGTTCCGCATCCTGTTTAGAGAGCGGCCGCGACTGCAGACTGGTCAATCGACTGCGCCTTGGTCGAAATGCGCACAGAGGGTGGAAGTGCCAGGGTTCTCGGCTCGGTTGAATGGCAGGTCGTAGCAATCGAGGATCAATTGCTCGGTATATTTGGCGATGCGGTTGGGTAGGACCACGTAGCTGAAATAAATCAGCATCTGTTCCTGGGTCGGCTGGTTCGCCCAATGTCGCTGCAGCCGCCGTGGGATCGACCCTTTGCCGACGTATAGGGCGTGCATGTGGAACATCTCATGCGCCGGGCAATAATCGTTCTTGTGCCAGAGGAAGTAGAGACCCGACAGGCCGTTCAGCTCCCAATCGCCGAGATGGGAATCGGTGGTCGAGCGATCAGTATACCAGCCGATATTCTCGCGGCAGAGATCGTGTAGGCGCAACGGCTCGCGAAGCTCGCGCGCGGCAATTTCGTCGAACGCTTGGTAGGTGGTGCCGCACGAACAGCCGCACTCCGTGAAACAGCTCGAAGAAGCTGCCGAAACGAAAATGTCGGTCATAGCCTCACTCCAACGCTGGCACGACGATCACCGTTGCGTGCATCAAACGGAAAAGCTAATTCTACCACGGTCGAAATCGGGCCGAAAGCTGACACCTAGCGTCCGGTAAGCGATCGACAGCTTCGTCCCAGTTCTCGACGCTTTTTCCAGCAATCGCGCTGACGCCGGATCCAGCGAGCGGTTGCTGCGCCTGAGTCGGCTGGCAGAACGGAAATATCCCGTCAGATGTCCGAATTGGCCGCCGTTAGCAACCCAAATGCCGCCGAAACCCGTCTATAACCGACAAAGCTAAGTATTTTTATAATTATCAAAGTGTTATGAAGATTTCATAGTTCTCATTTTCGTCGGGCGCTGCCCGCCATCCTTCTCTTGATCAAGAGAAGGAAATACTTCAGACAAAATGCGCAAACTCCCTGTTCTTGGTGCTAATACGGCACCGGGCGGGGTGTTCTTGCGTTTTGTCCTATTTTTTTTCCGACAAAAAGCATCAGGATGCCCTGTTGTTGTGATGCCGGGGCATCCTGCGGTTATGATTGTCTGCTGTTGCGAAAACCGATTCCCACTTTTCGCACAACGCCCTAATACATCACCGTCACCAGAGACGTCAGCCGGGTGGTCTGGGCATTCAAGGCCCGGGAGATCATGTCGAGGGCGTCTTCGGGGCGATTGGCGGGAAAGGCACCGCTGACCCGATGGTGCGCCAACTCGTCGTTGGCGAGGATGATCTTGCCCCGGCGATAGCGGTTCAGTTCGGTGATGACATGGTCGAGCGGGATACGGTCGAACACCAGCGTCCCCTGTTGCCAGGCGGTGGCATTGGCCAAATTGACGGGACGCACTGTGCCGATGGCATGATCGGTGTAAGAGACGGCCTGTTCGGGAGCCAGCACCACCGCCTGCGCCGGGTCCTGACTGCTGACCTGTACGCTATGCTCGATCACCGTGACTTCAACGGCATCATCGTGATGTTCGACCATGAAGCGCGTTCCCAGCGCGCGGGCAGTGCCATGTTCGGCGGCGACCACGAACGGGCGGGGTTCATCGGGGCCCATCGGGGCGGCGGTGAACAGGGCCTGACCCGAGACCAGCCGGACCCGGCGCTGGTCGCCAGAGTATTCGATGTTCAGGGCGGTGGCTGGTCCCATGAACACCGTGCTGCCGTCGTCAAGGGTGATGGTGCGATCTTCGCCCGGTCCGGTGTAATGGTCGGCAGTAATAACGTTCCACGGTTGGTCGATACCGTAATAGACCACAGCCCCGGCCCATACCAGCGCGAGCACACTGGCTGCCAGTGCGCCAGTCAGGACACGGGGAAGGGCAGGCAGACGCCAGCGGCGCGCCGGGGGCAGGCTGGCAAGGTCGATTCCCAGATCATCGGCGGTCAGCGGCAGGGTCCCCAGATGGTCCCATGTCCGGCGCGCCTCTTCCAGCGCCTGACGATGCCGGGGGGAACGGTTTTGCCAGTCCTCCAGCGCCTTGTGACCGGCGGCGGACAGCGGGCCGCAGGCCAGTCGGGCCACCCACTCGGCGGCTTCGGCATCAAGGACCGCGCGCGGTGGTGCGTGGCGTGAATGGTGCTCTGGGTTATGCACGGGTGCCATCCTTCAACTGCGTCCACTGGCCCGGAAACAGCGTGCCTGTCATGACAGACGTTCCAGACGCCGGTTTTCTCACTCCGGTTCTCTTTTTTCCTGTCATTTTTCCGCGCCCCTGACCGGGCGCATCCGTTCCATCACATGCTGTATGGCCCGTGCCAGATGTTTCTGGACGGCGCTTTCCGAAACGCCCAGCCGCTCGGCGACCATGCGGTATGGGTGTCCTTCGATGCGGATCAGCACAAAGATCTGCCGGGTCCGCTCGGGCAACTCCAGCAAGGCCCGGCGGACGGCTTGCAGATCACGATGTCCGGCAGTTTCCTGTTCGGGTGACGGGTAGTCAAAGGGTAATTCGGCCAGCACCTCGTCCGGGCAGGACTCGACGGGCGAGCGGTGCTGTTGCCGCACATGATCGACTGCCAGATTGTGCGCTACCCGGTACAGGTACGACCGCTCATGCAGGACGGTTGCCGCATTCCCTCCCTGATGATGTTCGGTAAAGCGCAGAAAGGTTTCCTGCGTCAGATCGGCGGCGATCTCGGCATCGCGCACCTTGCGGGTCAGATAGCTCTGCAACTCGCGGCGATAGGCGAGGAACAGGCGCTTGATGTCGCTGCTTGGCACGTTGGTGACCGTGATTGTTGTCAGGAAACGGGTCTGCCACTGGGTAGCATGCGTGATAATAATTATCAATATCACTTATGTATCGGAAGAATCCCGCTGCATGGTGTGCCTGCTTCTATATAATTATTTGATATAAAACAATTTTTTAGAAAAATGAAGAAAATTTACATTTTTCGTACTGATTCCCCAGCCCCGGAACGTCTCATTGGGTGGCTGCAAATGATTTCCATTATCACACTCTAACCGGGGAAGACGACAGATCATGATGGGGGATTACCAGACCACCACCCGCCTGCGCCGCTCGACCAGCCTGCTGGCCTTGCTGACCAGTGCTTTACTGCTTGCTGACGCTGGGCAATCGACCCACGCCCTTGCCCAGCAACCGGCCGCCAGCGCTCAGGCGTTCGGCTTTGCCATTCCGGCCCAGGACCTGAACAGTGCCATCCTGACCTTTGCCCGCCTGACCGGGGTGCGGGTGTTTTATGACAGCAGTCTGGTCGATGGACTGCGCAGCGCCGAGGTCAACGGGACGTTTACGGCGCAGGATGGGCTGAACCGGCTGCTGAGCGGCAGCGGGATCAGCTATCGCTTTACCGACAGCGATACCGTCAGCCTGAGCAAGACGGCCAGCGGAGCGCAGGACACGATGCAGCTCGACCCGGTGCATGTCGAGGCGCAGGGAGCCCCGACACAGGCCGAGATCGGTACCCTGCCCGAAGCCTATGCCGGGGGGCAGGTGGCACGCGGCAGCAAGGTCGGCCTGCTGGGCAACCGCGACGTGATGGATACGCCGTTCAACACCACCGCCTACACCGCCGACCTGATGGAAAACCAGCAGGCGCGCACGGTGGCCGATGTCTTGCAGAATGATCCGTCGGTGCGCTTTACCACCTCGGACGGCCATGCGATGGAAAACTTTACCATTCGCGGCTTTGGCGTTGAATCCGATGAACTGGCCTTTAACGGCCTGTACGGGATGGTGCCGGACGGCCATGTGCCGGTCGAGTTTCTGGAGCGGGTTGAAGTCCTGAAAGGCCCGAATGCGCTGCTGGCCGGGATTGCGCCCAGCGGCGGCGTGGGCGGGACGGTCAATCTGGTGCCCAAACGGGCCGGTGACGAACCGCTGACCCGCATCGCCGCAGACTATGCCTCGGCGGGGCAGGTGGGGACGCATGTTGATGTCGGTCGGCGCTTTGGCACCGACAACCGGGTGGGGGTGCGCTTGAATGGCGTGTACCGCACCGGCGATACCGAACTGGATGGCCAGTCAAAGGAACGGATTCTCGGCTCGGCGGCGGTTGATTACCGGGGGGATGACCTGCGGGTGACGCTGGACGCCTTCAGCACACACGAAACCAACAGCGGCGGCAGTCCGATGATGGCCGGATTTGCCACCAGCGTCCTGCCGGCCCCCGATGCCAGCACCAACCTGTTTCAGGGCCTGAAGGGCGAACAGGAAAGTCTCGGTGGTCAGCTGCGGGCCGAATATGACCTGACCAAGGCGGTGACCGTCTACGCCGCTGTTGGTGGCAAGACCAGTGAATATTCCGGACTGATCACCTCGACTCAGGCGATTTCGACCACCACCTCGGGGATTGCCGACCTGAAGATGGTCAACCAGAACGGGGTGATCCACACCACCACCGCCGAAGCCGGGGTACGCGGGCGGTTTACCACCGGGCCGGTCAAGCACGAGGTGGTGGCAGGGATCAACAGCCTGAGCGAAGAAGAAGACAAGAGCTATACCCTGAAGTGGGTCAACGGCGTGACCAGCATCTACAGCTCGGGATCGCCCTATTTCCCGGGCCGTCCGAATGCGCCGGTGCGCTATCAGGACAACCAGTTCAACAGTCTGGCGCTGGCCGATACGCTGTCGTTCCTCGATGACCGGGTGGCGCTGACGCTGGGCGGGCGGCACCAGTCGATCAACAACAAGACCTACACCGACAATACCGGCGTCTATGCCAGCGGCTACGATGACGAAGCGTTTACGCCAGCGGTCGGGGTGGTGCTGAAGCCCTTTGCCGCCAATGTGTCGCTGTATGGCAACTATATCGAAGGCCTGACGCAAGGGGGCCGTGTGACCGACAGTTCGGCCAGCAATTATGGTCAGGTGTTTGCCCCGCACCGGACCAAACAGAAAGAGCTGGGGGTGAAGTGGGACGCGGGCAAGATCACCAATACCCTCAGCGCCTTTCACATCACCAAGCCCAACCTGAGCACCAACTGGACCACCCATGTGGTCAGCGAAGCCGAACAGACCAACAAGGGGCTGGAATGGAACGTGTTCGGGGAATTGACGCCGGGGGTGCGGGCGCTGGGCGGTGTGACCTACATGCGCAGCGAACTGAGCAAGACCGCCAGCGGCCAGTATGACGGCAACGAAGCCTATGGCACGCCGCACTGGCAGGGCAACGTCGGCGTTGAATGGGATTTGCCGTGGATCAAGGGCCTGACCGTTGATGGCCGGGCGGTCTATACCGGGGGGCAGTACGTCAATTCTGCCAACACCCTGGAAATCCCCGACTGGTGGCGGTTTGACCTCGGCGCCCGCTACATGCTCGACATTCAGGGCCGCGATGTGGCGGTACGGGCCAGCGTGACCAACCTGATGGACAGCAACTATTGGGTCGGCAGCTTCTCGGACGGCTATGTGACGCTCAACTCGCCGCGAACCTTCATGCTGTCCACGGCGGTGGATTTCTGATGAGGCTCTGCCCCTTCCCCTGTTGTGGGGAAGGGGCATTTTGCCCCCTCACTCCCGATAGCGCAACGCCTCCAGCAACGCCGTAAAGGCCGGTGTCGGCTGGCGGCGGTGGGGGTAAAACAGGTGCAGGCCGGGGCAACGCAGGCTCCATGGCTCCAGCACTTCGATCAGGGCACCGCTGGCGATGTGCGGGCGGGCCATGTCTTCGGGCAGATAGGCCAGACACAGGCCATCCAGCGCGGTCTGCAAGCCGGGCATGATGCTGTTGTAGATCAACTGGCCATCGACCCGCACGGTGAAAATCTTGCCCTGATCGTCCTGAAATTCCCACGCCCACAGGCCGCCGCCAGTGGTAAAGCGCAGGCAGGCGCAGTTGTGGCGGGCGAGGTCATAGGGGGTTTCGGGGGGCGCATGGCGGCTGAAATAGTCCGGGCTGCCGACCAGCGCAAAGCGCCAGTCGGGGCCGATGCGGCTGGCGATCATGTCGCGGCTGACCATATCGCCCGACCGGACTCCGGCATCAATGCGCTCGCCGACAATATCGGTCAGGCCGTAATCGAGGCAGATTTCCACCTTGATATCGGGATAGCGGCGCAAAAAGGCCATCAGGCGATCATGCAAAACATATTGGCTGGCGTGGTCGGTGCAGGTCAGCCGCACAATCCCGGCGGGGCGGTCGCGCAGGTCGCCGAGGGCTGTAACCTGCACATCAATTTCATCGAACAACGGCCCGATGCTCTGCAACAGCCGCTCGCCGGCGGCGGTGGGGGCAACTTTGCGGGTGGTGCGGGTCAGCAGGCGAATGCCCAGCCGCTCCTCCAGCCCGCGCATGGTGTGGCTGAGGGCTGACGGCGTGACCCCCAGCTTGTTGGCGGCACGGGTAAAGCTGGCCTCGCGGGCGATGGCGATGAAGGCGGCGAGATCATTCATCGAGCCGTGAGACGGAAGCGGTGGGGGCATGGGGGCTCTGCTGCCTGAGGGACGGGAACCCGGCTATGTGGGGCTTCCTTGCCTACCCGCGCAAGCCCCCGTGCCCGATCACGCCGCCGGATTGGACACGATCACCCACAGCTTGCGCACGGTTTCGATGGTTTTCCACTGGCCGACAAAGCCCGGACGCAGGGTAAAGCTGTCACCGGCCTGAAAGCGGTGGCTGGGGCCGCCGTCTTCGGTGATCTCGACCAGCCCGGACAGGATCACACAGAACTCCCAGGTGGAGCCCTTGATGGAGAGGGTGGTGCCGGGGGTGGCTTCCCACAGACCGGCGCGGATGCGGTCGCCATCGACGCTGTCCATCTCCCATGTCTTGTACTGCGGATTGCCGTCAATCAGGCGCTCGGGCAGGGCGTGGGACAGACGCGGCTCGCCGGGGGCGGTGATGGTGAACGGGATGATATGGCTCATGGTTGGCTGGTCCTGTTCAGCTCTGGCCGTTGCGGACAAAGGCGGCAATCCGTTCGGCAATCATCAGGGTGGGCATGTTGGTGTTGGCGCAGGGGATTGATGGCATCAGCGAGGCATCGGCAACCCGCAGGCCGTCCACACCATGGACGCAGCCGGTGGCCGATGTGACGGCGGCGGGGTCATCGACATGCCCCATGCGACAGGTGCCGGACGGGTGCCATGTGCCGCCGACGTTCTGGCGCACAAAGTCGGTCAGGCGGGCGTCGTCGTCCAGCAGGCCGCGCAGGGTGGTCCCCAGCGTGACCACCGTATGGATCAGCGCCGGACGCAACGGCCCGGCCAGATCGAGCAGCGCCGACAACGTCCCGCGCTGGAGGGCATTCCACCGTCCCGGCACGGCAATGCGCGACACACGCGGGGTATAGCTGGCCGGGAAGGCCGCCGCGCAAAAGCCGCGCATGTGATCGTGCAGCAGGGTTTCGGCCCCCATGCGCACCGCCAGTTTCAGGCGTTGCAGGTCGCGTTCGTCGCTGAGCATGCGGAAATCGACGGCAGGGGCATCGGTTGCCTCGCTGCTGGTCAACTGCACGGCCCCACGGGACCAGGACTTGTTGACCCAGAAAAACAGGCTGCCAGTGCGCTGGCCGACCGAATGCCATCCGGCGCGCGACAGGATGGCGCCGTGCATGTCGCCCGCCGGAGCCCCCGGCATGCCGGAGGAAAAGCGCCAGATGGCCTGTTCGTGGTGCTCGTCAAGGTCGCGGACGCGGGCGGCTGGCGGCAACCAGGCCGCAACGGCGATCGAGGGATGTTCCATCAGGTTACGCCCGACGGCGGGCAGGGCATGAACCGGGGTGATCCCCAGCGCCGCCAGCGCGGCCGGGTCGCCAACGCCAGAGCGCAACAGCAGGGCAGGGGAATGGATGGCGCCGGCAGACAGGATCACCGTGCGGGCGTGAACGGTGATTGTCCGTCCGTCCGGAGTCAGCAGGCGGGCACCGGTACAGCGCTTGCCGTCAAACACCAGCGTCAGAGCTTGGTGGTCGGTCAGCAGACGCAGGTTGCGGCGCTGGCGCACGGCGGTGGTCAGGTAGGCCAGCGAGGTCGGTTGCCGCTCGCCGTGGTCGCTGATGGCCACCACTCCGCGATAGGTGCCATCCCGCCATGCACCGTTCTGGTCGCTGCCAATCGGATGGCCGCTGCGGTCGAGGGTTTCCATCACCCGCTGAACAAACGGCGACAGGGCATGGTCGGGGGTGCGGCGGACAACAATCGGGCCATCCTGTCCGTGGAAGTCGTCGTTGATGTCGCGGTCGCTTTCCAGCGCCCGGAACACCGGCAGGCAGTCCTGCCAGCTCCAGCCGTCGGCCCCCAGCGCCTGCCACTCGTCATAGTCGGCGGGCGCGCCGCGATTGGCCATCAGGGCGTTGATCGCCGAGCCGCCACCCAGCAGGCGGGCCTGTTCGTACCGCCGCGACGGGCGGGGGCGGTCACTGCGACCCATCCCCATCAGCGCCTGCAATGAGGCCCAGATGTTGCGGGTATCGAGGTAGGCCCGTCCGGGATAACGGGCCTTCACCGCGTCGGGGACGGTTTCGGGGCTGATGTCGCGCCCGGCTTCGACCAGCAGGACGTGGCGCTGGCTGTCTTCGGACAGGCGGGCGGCCAGCACGCAGCCCGCCGAGCCTCCCCCCAGCACCAGAACGTCGGCTTCCAGAGCGTCAGGCGTCATCATCGGCGACCACCCGCGCGTTGTCGTTGCGGGCACTGAGCGCGACCAGCATCACCACCAGGAACGAGGTGGCGGTCAGCAAGGTGCTGATGGCGGCAATGGTCGGGTCGATTTCATCGCGCAGGGCGGTGAACATCCGCTTGGTCAGGGTCTGGTTCTCGCCGCCGGAGATGAACAGCGCCACCACCGTTTCATCAAGGGCCGAGATGAAGGCAAACAGCAAACCGGAAATGACGCTGGGGCGGATTTGCGGCAGCACGACGATAAAGAAGGTGCGCAGGCGGTTCATGCCCAGACTGCGCGAGACCATTTCCTGCGCCGGATCAAACTTGCGCAGGCCGACCAGCACCGACGTCACCACATAGGGCAGGCCGAGCATCACGTTGGCCAGAACCAGCCCGGTCATGGTGGCCAGCAGGCCGACGTTGGCATAGACCACGAACACCCCGACGGCAGTGATGATGATCGGCACCACCACCGGCAGGAACAGCAGGACTTGCAGGTTGCGCACCAGCTTTGAGCCGCTGAGGTTGAGGGCATAGGCGGCGGCGGTGCCCAGCACGGTGGCAATCACGGCACTGAGGACGGCGAGCGTCAGGCTGACCTTGGTGGCGTCCATCCATGCCGCGCTGGCAAGATAGGCTTCGTACCAGCGGGTGGACCACGACGGCGGCGGAAAGCTGAGGAAACGGGCGCTGGAAAACGACATCGGCATCACGATGACCACCGGAATGATCAGCCACAGCAGGATCAGGCCAACGGTGCCGTTCAGGATCAGTTTGGATGGTTTCATGGATCAGCGAGCCCCCATGATGCGTTCAAAGGGAATGATCATGCTGGCAAGGCGGAAAATGCCGAACACGCACAACAGCAGCACCACACTGATCGACGACGCAGCACCCCATTCGCTGTACAGCTCGATGTTGCGCGATACCAGCATCGACACCATGTAGGTCCGGCCACCGCCGAGCAGTTCGGGGGTGATGTAAAAACCCAGTGCCAGCACGAACACCAGCACCGTCCCGGCCAGCACGCCGGGCAGCGACAGCGGCAGGAACACCCGCCAGAACACATGGGCTGGTGATCCGCCCAGACTGGACCCGGCCATCATCAGGTCGGCGGGAATTTTCTGCATGGCGGCGTACAGCGGCAACACCATGAACGGCAGCAGGATATGGGTGGTGGCGATCACCGTGCCCAGTTCGTTGTTGACCAGAATCAACGGCTGATCAATCAGTCCCATGCCATCAAGGGCGCTGTTGACCAGCCCCCGGCGCTGCAACAGGATCAGCCAGGCATAGGACCGCACCAGCACGCTGGTCCAGAACGGCAGGATCACCATCGCCAGAATCAGGATGCTCATCCGGTGCGAGGCACTGGCGGCAACATAGGCCACCGGATAGGCCAGCAGCAAAGTGGCAACCGTCACCACAAAGGCAATACGGAAGGTCTGGAGAAAGGTTCTCCAATAGACATCATCCGACACAAACCGCGCGTAGTGGGCGAGGGTAAAGCCGCCATCCTGACGGAAGGACTGCCAGGCCAGCCAGCACAACGGCACGATCAGCAGCCCGATCACCACCAGCAGGGCCGGAGCCAGCAACATCAGGATCAGGCGTTGTTCGCGCCGTTCATGCAGCACCGATGGATCGACGGCGGATGATATCGCCATGGAAAGCCTCCCTTCCTGCAACAGGGGTCCAAAAAACAGAAGCTCTGCCCCGTCAGGCGGTCATGGAGAACAGGATCAGCCCGACGGAACAGGGACACGCGCAGGGATCGTTATTTCTGAATGAACGATGCCCAGCGTTTCATCGCTTCTTCACCAGCCGACGAACTCCACCAGTCCACCGACACCAGAACCTGCTTCATGGCATTGTCCGGGGCGCTGGGCATCTGGGCGGTGCGTTCGGGGCTGATCTTGCCGGTTTCATAGGCGCGCGGGTTGCCCGGGCCATAGTCGATATAGGTCGGGAAATTGGCCTGAATTTCTGCGCTGATGGCGGCGTTGATGAACTTGATGGCGGTTGGCAGGTTGGGGGCACCCTTCAGGATGCACAGCGAGGTGTGCTGCAACATGCCCTCGTTATAGGTGAACTTGACCGGAGCACCTTCCTTGGCCACCGCTGACACACGGCCATTCCACGCCATTTCCATATCGACTTCGCCGTCGGCCAGCAGTTGCGCCGACTGGGCGCCCGACGTCCACCAGGTGGTGATATAGGGTTTGATTTCTTCCAGCTTTTTGAACGCCCGGTCCACGTCGATCGGATAAATCTGGTCCGGCGGCACGCCATCGGCCAGCAGGGCGGCTTCCATCGTGGCCAGCGGGTGGTTGCGCAGGGCGCGGGTGCCGGGGAACTTCTTCACGTCCCAGAAGTCAGCCCAGCTCTTGGGCGGATTGTCGCCGTATTTTTTGGCGTTGTAGGCCAGCACCGACGAATAGAACTCATAGGCGACCGAATAGGGCGTCTTGTAGCTGGTCGGCAGATCGGCGGCGTTGGGAATCTGCGAAAAATCAAGCTTTTCGATCATCCCCTGCTCGCCGCCACGGATGCAGTCCTTGGTCGGAGTGTCAACGACATCCCACGTCGGTTTTCCGGTGGCGGTCTGGGTCTTGATCACCGGCCAGGCGTCAGGGGCACTGTCCTGATTGACGGTAATGCCCAGCAGCTTGGCTGCCGGGTCCAGAATGGCCTTGGTTTGCGCTTCCTGATAGGCACCGCCCTGGGAAACAAAGGTAACCTGCTCGGCCTGTGCTGCGGCGACGGTCAGGATGGCAAGGGAAGCGGAAAGCATCGCAACAGAAAGGGGCTTACGCATGGGGAGTCTCCTTCTGGCGGCCTGTCGGGCCTTGAGTGAATGGGGGCAGCATGGATGATGATATGGGCAACGGGTCCTTGTTTTTGAAAGGGATAGCGTGTTTTCAGGCGATCAGCGTCCGATTGCATCAAGAAACTGATACCAGCCTGCGACCAGCCGAACCGCCGGTTCGCGCAGGCCATAGGCCGGAATACGCTGTAGTGGCAAGGCGGTGATCAGGCCCAGATCAGGGGCCTGACCGGTGACGAGGGCGGCGACATGGCGGCCAATGCCCGATGCCAGCGCCACGCCGGTGCCGTTGTAGCCGACCGAGTACACCACTCGGTCGTCCAGCCGCCCCAGATGGGGCAGGCTGTCGATGGTCATCGCGACCAGCCCGGACCAGCGATGGGTGATCCTGACGTCCGCCAGTTCGGGGAACTGACGGACCATGGCGGTTTCAAGGGCGGCAAAGGCAGACTCTGAATCGGTTTTGCCAAAGGCTCCCCGGCCACCATACAGCAGCCGGTCGCCGGATTTGCGGAACCAGCGCATCATGCGGCGGGTTTCGGTATAGCTGCGGCCGGTCGGTAACAAACGAGCCCCCGCCGTACCGGCAAGGGGCTCGGTGGCAATCATCGCCGAGCGAAAAGGAATGATCGAGGTTTTGACCGCAGCGGTGGCGGAGGTCAGGTCGGAATAGGAATTGGTGGCAATCACCACCTGTTTGGCGGTGACGGTGCCGTAGGGGGTTTCCACCAGCACGCCTGCGCCGTCGCGGCGGAAGCGCAGGACCGGTGTTTGTTCAAAGATATCAACACCAGCGGCCTGCAGGCCTTTGGCAATGCCGAACACGAAATTCAGCGGGTGGATCACCCCGCCATGGGTGTTCAGCATGCCGCCCACAAAGTCGGTGGCACCGGTTTCGGCGGCCACCTGTTCGGCGGACAGGATTGATACCGCCGTGTCTCCCATCGTTTCGCGCAGCCAGGCGGTTTCCGCTTTCAGTTGGGCAAAGGTATGGTCGTTATAGGCACAACGGAGCGAGCCGGTCGGGCGATAGTCGGCATCGGCAATGCCGTAATCGCTGACCAGTTCCCCGACATGCTCGATGGCGTCGATGCCCAGATCGTGCATGGCGCGGGCGGTGTCCAGCCCATGGCGGGCGGCGATCTCGCGGAACGGCACCCGGAATTTGCCGGACACCACCCCGCCGGTGCGCCCGCTTGCTCCCCAGCCGATCCGGTTGGCTTCCAGAACCACCGGCGACAGTCCGGCTTTCGCCAGAGAGCGGGCGGTGGACAGGCCGGTGTATCCCCCACCGATGATGGCAACATCACAGGTGCGATCGCCGTTCAGGCGTGACAGCAGGGGGCGTGTACCGGCAGTTGCCTGCCACAGCGAGGCAACATCGGACTGAGGAGCAAGGTCGCCCATGGGACCGTCCTTTTATGACAGAGGGGATCAGGCAGCGACGGTTGCCGTAGCGGCCAGTTCGGCGTCCACCGCATCGGCCAGCTCTTTGAGGGTCGAGAAGTGGAAGTGCGGGGTGGTGAATTCCTTCGGTGCCGGAGTACCGCCCCAACCCGGCTGTTCCTTGCGCCGCTGGATCCAGCAGGTGGTATAGCCTTCGGCCTTGGCAACGCCGATGTCGTGATACTGGCTTTGGGCGACGTGCAGGATTTCCGACTGCTTGTAACCAAAGCCCGACTGACGGCCCTTGTTGAACGAGAAGAAACGCGGATCGGGCTTGGCGCAATCGGTTTCGTCACAGGTCACGCTGTCGTGGAACGGATTGCCAAGGGTGGCCGAATAGGCCGAAAAGGCGGTCCGGTCGGCGTTGGTCATCGCCACCAGCCGGAAATTCTGCCGCAGGCGGCGCAGGGCATCGACCGAGTCCGCAAAGGCCGGCCAGCGCATGACCGACAACTGGAAGGCATCGGCGGTGGCGGCATCGGTGTTGAAACCGCATTCGGTGGCCAGCGACAGATAGACATCCTTCATGGCGAACGACGAACGACCGTAAAACTTGTCGCGGCCACGCTTGTACGGCTCGAAAATCTCGTCATCCGAGGCTGCCGCTGCCTTTGGGCCGCCAAGGGAACGGACCGCCGACAGAATGCCGCTTTCGAAATCGATCAGCGTGCCGACGACATCAAAGGTCATAACCTTGAAATCGGTGATCTTGACCATCTTGGATCCTTTAAGTGCTCGGGGAGAGAGAGGAAACAGGAGAAGGAAACAGGAAAAGGACGTGTCAGGAGGCCTGCGGGACAACCACGGTGTCGTCCGGATGCAGGCGAACCGTGATCCGGTCGCCGGGGTGTTTCATCAGGGTACGGCCCGTGTGGTTGCTGGGCACACGCACGCTGATCCGTTCGCCGCCGGGCAGATCAAGGAAAATGCGGATGCTTTCGCCCTGATACAGTGTTTCATGCACGATACCGGTCAGCAGGTTGGGGCCGCTGGTATCGCCATCGGCGGCGACGGTGATCTTTTCCGACTGCACAACCAGGAACAGGTGAATGTTGTGAGGGATCGGTTTGCTGCTGACCAGCCGGGTCCCGCCGAGGGTCACGCTGTGCTCATCAACCCGCTGGACAGGGACCAGCGTTGCCTCACCGATGAAGCCGGCGACGAACGAGTCAACCGGATTGTCGTGGAGCTGTTCGGGGGTGTCGATCTGGACGATCTGCCCCTTGCGCATCACTGCGATGCGGTCGCTCATGGTCAACGCTTCGCGCTGGTCATGGGTGACGTAAATGATGGTGGCATCCAGCTTGCGGTGCAGGTGCTTCAGTTCGATCTGCATGCTTTCACGCAACTGTTTGTCCAGCGCCGACAGCGGTTCATCCATCAGGATCAGGCGTGGCTCGAAAATCATCGCGCGGGCCAGGGCAACACGCTGGCGCTGACCGCCGGACAGCTCGTGAATCTTGCGGTTGCCGTATCCGGTCAGTTCGACCATCTCCAGCGCCGCCTTTAGTTTGGCGGGCCACCCGGATTTGGGGATGCGGCGGGCGCGCAGCGGGAAGGTTACATTTTCTGCCACATTCATGTGCGGGAACAGGGCGTAGTTCTGGAACACGATCCCGATGTCACGCTTGTGCGGTGGTTCGAGGGTAATGTCCCGCTCGCCCAGCAGAATGGCCCCGGAGGTGGGCTGGACAAAGCCGCCCAGAATGCCGAGAAAGGTGGTCTTTCCCGACCCGGATGGCCCGAGGATGGAAACGAACTCACCGGCTTTGACTTCGAGATCAACATGATCAAGAGCGCAAAAAGCGCCATACATCTTGGTCGCTGACCTAATGGAAACCCCGACCTTTTCCGCGTGTGTCGATTGTGACATGGTCTGCTTGCCCTTTTGAATACTACTTAACCACGCGAGTATCACGGGGTTCCGGTGCGTATTTAGCAAAAGTTTGTTAGGCGTTTTCTGTTCCGGGGTAAAAATCTTTTCCGTTGCCCCGAAAGACCTTTGCTCGACTGTGTGAATACATCAGCTCTGTGCCTACAAATGAAGCCAGCGAACGGGCTGTCATGCAATTGAAAAAAAATCGCGAAGCAGTTACATTATGTAAATGCGCAAACTCAGACTCGCCCTGCCGTCAATGAACGGCTTTTTCACCTTCGAGGCCGCTGCCCGCTGCGGAAACTTCGCACGCGCCGCCGATGAGCTGAATGTTACACCTGCTGCCGTCAGCCGGATGATCGGACGGCTGGAGGATCATCTTGGCTCGGCCCTGTTTCACCGCTTGTCTGGCGGGGTAACGCTGACCGACGATGGCAGAATCCTCTACGAAGCAATCTCGCGCGGGTTTTCCGGCATCGAGCAGGCCTTGCGGGAAATCGACGACCGCAAGACCGGGCACGAGACCATCACCCTGTCGGTCTCCACCGGCTTTACCACTCACTGGATCATGCCCCGGATGGCCGAGTTCAAGCGGGAATTCCCGACCGTGGAACTCAGATTCCAGTTGATTACCTCGGCGCTGGTCGGGCCGGTGGATGATGTGGACCTGGGGATGCGATTCGTCAGCGGCTCGGATGACCGCCACGAAGCGACGTTTGTGATGCCGGAAATTCTGCTACCGATTTGCAGCCCCGGCTATGACCGCCAGCGCAAGGAGGTTGATCAGGCCGATGCCAGCGCCGCCACCCTGATCAATCTCAGCGAAGCGCAGCCCGACTGGTCACACCTGTTCTTCCCCAACGAGCCGGGGGGAGGACTGAACTCGATGATCTTTTCCGATTACGCCATCGTGGTGCAGGCCGCCCTGCTGGGGCAGGGGGTGGCGCTGGGCTGGCTGAATGTGGTGGTACACTGGCTGCGGCAACAGGCGCTGGTGCCTGCCAGTCCCAATATCATGCTGACCGGACGGCTGTGCCACTTCGTCCGCAGTCTGGACAAGCCGCGCCGTCCGATCGTGGCGGCGGTGCGCGACTGGATGATCAGCCATTTGCATCAGGATCTGGCGCAGGTGGCGGCGCTGTACCCGGAACTGGGGCTGGCCGAGGCGTTGCGGCGTGCCCTCTGACTCCCCCCCTCCACTGTTTTGGGGGCTGGAAAAGCCGGGCCGTTACCCACAATCATACCAGCGTCCACAGACACGGGATGGTTCCACGCCGGGTTACTGACATTCTGCACTGAGGATATCCGCCCCCCCCTTTTTCCCCTGTCCGCCCCGATGGGCCGACAGACGGGCACACGAAGGATTCCCGCATGAGCAACCATCTGAAGTTTTACATTAACGGCGAATGGGTTGATCCCGTCACACCGGCGACCATCGAGGTGATCAATCCGGCCACCGAGCAACCGTTTGCCCGTATTTCTGCCGGATCGGCGGCGGATGTGAACCGTGCCGTTGCCGCCGCCCGTGCGGCCTTCCCGGCCTTCAGCAAGACCAGCCGGGCGGATCGGCTGGCACTGTTGCGGCGCATTCTGGAGGCCTATAACGCCCGCACCGATGACTTCACGCTGGCGGTCAGTCAGGAAATGGGCGCGCCGCTGGAACACGCCCGCAACCGCCAGACGTGGAGCGGGCGGGCGCACCTTGAAACCACCATCGCCGCGCTGGAAAAATTCGTCTTCGAGGAGCCGCGCGGCTCGACGCTGATTGCCAGGGAGCCAATCGGGGTCTGTGCCCTGATCACCCCGTGGAACTGGCCGCTGAACCAGATCATGTGCAAGGTGGCTCCGGCGCTGGCGGCGGGCTGTACCGTGGTGCTGAAGCCATCCGAAGTCGCGCCGCTGGATGCGATCATCTTTGCCGAAGTGCTCGATGCCGCCGGGGTGCCGCCCGGCGTGTTCAATCTGGTCAACGGCACCGGCCCGGATGTCGGGCAGGTGATGGCCGAACACCCGGATGTGGACATGGTGTCGTTTACCGGTTCGACGCGCGCCGGGGTGATGGTGGCCAAGGCCGCCGCCGAGACGGTCAAGCGGGTGTCGCAGGAACTGGGCGGCAAGTCGCCGAACATCATCCTGCCCGATGCCGATCTGGCGGCGGCGGTCAGTCAGGGCGTGCGCGCCTGCTTTGGCAATTCGGGGCAGTCGTGCAATGCGCCGACCCGCATGCTGGTGCCGCGCGACCGCCACGACGAAGCCCTTGTGGTGGCCCGGCAGGCCGCCGAGGCGCTGGTGGTGGGCGATCCGACCGCGCCGGGTGTTGATCTGGGGCCGGTGGTGAGCGATATCCAGTTCAGCAAGATTCAGGCCCTGATCCAGAGCGGCATTGACGAAGGCGCCACGCTGGTGGCCGGGGGCGTGGGCCGTCCGCAGGGGCTGGAGCGCGGCTATTTCGTCCAGCCGACGGTGTTTGGCAACGTTACCCCCGCGATGACCATCGCCCGCGAGGAAATCTTTGGGCCGGTGCTGTCGATCATGCCCTATGACGACGAAGCCGACGCTATCCGCATCGCTAACGACACGGTGTTCGGTCTGGCGGCCTATGTGCAGTCCGGCAGCCTGGATCATGCCCGGGCGGTGGCGCGCGAGCTGCGCGCTGGCGGGGTGCAGATCAATTATCCGGCATGGGATGCGTGGCAGGCGTTTGGCGGCTACAAGCAGTCGGGCAATGGTCGGGAATATGCCGATTTCGGCATTCACGAATTCCTCGAAACCAAGAGCATGATCGGTTACGGGGCGTGACGTTGTTCTGAACAGGCCCATTCGGCACAGTGTACCGTACTGGTGGATGTCCTCGCCCCTGACGTCTTCGGCCCCTATGGCCCGTCTGGAAACGTGACGTTGTCAGTAAGGTCGGCGGACACTGCCAAGCCGGTTCGGCTCTCGATCCAGGCACGGGTCTGGTCCAGAATCTCGTCGGAGAGCTCCTGATCATTAATGGCCCGTGAGAGAATGAGGGCCCCCACGCACGCCGCCCAGCTTCCGATGGCCGCGCGGCGTGCGTCGGGGGTGCCATCCTCGACAAGAGCGTGCTCGACAAGGGCGATCTGGGTGCGCAGACCGTCTGTCATGGCGGCTTTTGCGGCTGGCGTCTGGTGGCGGGTGGCGTCGGCCAGACCGGCTGTCGGGCAGCCTCGGGCCGGATTGTCGCGGTGACGGGGGGTCAGATAGGCGCGGGCGAGGTCGTTGAAGCTGCCTTCTCCGACACTGTTTGTGCCCAGTGCGTGCGCCAGTGTCCGCGCCACCAGATCATCCTTTGAGCTGAAGTGTCCATAAAAGCCGCCATGGGTGAGGCCCGCGGCCTTCATCACCTCGGCGACGCTGACCGCATCAAACCCCCTGTCCTTGAACAGGCCGCTGGCGACATCCAGGATTCGGCGGCGGTTTTCTGCCATCTGTTCTCGGCTGACCTTCATGTTCAGAATTCTCCACGACGACCGTTGACTTTTACATGATGACCATCATATTTAGATCAATCATGATGATGATCATGAATATAGGATCAACGACAGAAAAGAGCAATTCGATGACCCAACGCCCCGCAGTTTTGATCACCGGCGCCTCCACCGGCATTGGCGCAACCTATGCCGAGCGGTTTGCCCGACGCGGACACGATCTTGTGCTGGTCGCACGGAACGTGGCGCGCATGGAGACGCTTGCCAGCCGTTTGCGGCAGGAAACCGGTGTGACGATTGATAGTCTTCAGGCCGATCTCACCCAGACAAGCGATCTTGCCCGAGTCGAAAGCAGGCTGCGCGACGATGCGCGCATCGGCATCCTCGTCAACAATGCCGGAACCGCCATCGGTGGAGGCTTTCTGGAACAGGACGTGGACGACATGACCCGGCTCGTTGCGCTGAACGCGACCGCGCTGGTCCGGCTTGCCAGCGCCATTGCGCCGCGTCTTGCCGCTGCTGGCGACGGCGCGATTGTCAATGTCGGCTCGGTCGTTGGTCTGGTCCCTGAATTCGGCATGACCGTTTACGGCGCGACCAAGGCCTTTGTCCTGTTCCTGTCGCAGGGGCTCGCGCACGAACTGGGGCCGAAGGGCGTCTATGTCCAGGCGGTGCTTCCCGCCACGACCCGGACCGAGATCTGGGATCATGTCGGTGCCGACGTCAATGCCATGAACAATGTCATGGAAGTGGCTGATCTGGTCGATGCGGCTCTGGTCGGGTTCGATCGCCGTGAACCGGTGACCATCCCGCCGCTGCACGATGCCAGCCAGTGGGACGCGCTTGATGGTGCGCGCAAGGCCATGATCGGCAATCTGGTCAACGCGCAGCCCGCCGAGCGGTACCGCTCGCCCGTCTGAGCATCGCGCACGCACCGCACTCCCACCGCGACAGCGGAACAAGCACAGGCAGACAGCATGAGCAGCACCACCCTTTTTGAACCCTGCACCCTCGGTGCCATTCCCTTGGCGAACCGGGTCGTCATGGCCCCCCTGACCCGCAACCGTGCCGGTGTGGGCCTGGTTCCCGGCGACATCACCGCCGAGTATTACGCCCAGCGCGCTTCGGCTGGACTGATCATTTCCGAGGCCAGCCAGATTTCACAGCAGGGGCAGGGCTATCAGGACACACCGGGCATCTATACCCGGGCGCAGATTGACGGCTGGCGCAAGGTGACTGCCGCCGTGCATGAACAGGGCGGGCGCATCGTGCTCCAGCTGTGGCATGTCGGCCGTGTCAGTCATGTGGATCTTCAGCCCGATGGTGGCCAGCCGGTCGCGCCCTCTGCCATCCGCGCGGCGACCAAGGTGGTCGTCCACAACACGTTTGTCGATGTTTCCGAACCGCGCGCGCTGGAGATTGACGAGTTGCCGGGGATCATCAATGACTTCCGTCAGGCGGCCGCCAACGCGATCGAGGCCGGTTTCGATGGGGTCGAGGTTCACGGGGCCAACGGCTATCTGCTCGAGCAATTCGCCAAGGACGGGGCCAATGTCCGGACCGATGCCTATGGTGGCTCGGTGGAAAACCGCGCGCGCCTGATGCTCGAGGTGACGGCGGCGGTGGCGCAGGAAATCGGTGCCGAACGTACCGGTATCCGCATTTCGCCGGTCTCGCCTGCCAATGGCATGTCCTGCAGCGATCCTCAGGCGCAATACGACCATATCGTTGACCAGCTTGATGCGCTGGGGATTGCCTACATTCACGTCGTCGAAGGCGCGACTGGCGGCCCGCGGGATGTGGCGCCCTTTGACTACGACTCGCTGCGTCGCCGTTTTCGCGGCACCTATATCGCCAACAATGGCTATGACCTTGATCTTGCGACCTCGCGTCTGGCCGCGGGCAAGGCTGATCTGATCGCCTTTGGACGTCCGTTCATTGCCAACCCGGACCTGGTGGAACGGCTGCAACGCGGAGTGCCGCTGGCGGAAATGATTCCGGCCACCCTCTACGGCGGTGGTGCTGCGGGTTACACCGATTATCCCCGCGCCACCGACCCCTCCGGCCATTGAGCCATCATCACTCCCTGACACGTCCCAAGGCGGTGCGGCCAGATGCCGCATGCCGGATCGAGAGACAAGACATGGCGACTTTTGACACAAAAGGGCAGAAGACTGCCTTCGTGACCGGCGCATCCAGCGGTATCGGCAAGGCGGCAGCCGTGGCGCTCAGCCGGGCGGGGTACCGGGTGATCGGCACCAGCCGCAAGGCCGGACCCGGCGAGGTGCGCGACGGCATCCGCATGATTGCGTGTGACGTGACGTCGGACGCCTCTGTTGTTGCCGCCGTGGCGCTGGCTCACGCCGAACTCGGCCGCATCGACCTGCTGGTCAACAACGCTGGCTATGCCGTGTCAGGGGCCGCAGAGGAAAGCTCGATCGAGCAGGTGCGGGCCCTGTTTGATACCAACGTTCTGGGCGTGGTGCGGGTGACCAACGAAGTCCTGCCGCTGATGCGTCAGCAGGGGGGCGGGCGGATTTTGAACATCGGCTCGGTGGTGGGGATCATCCCCGGTCCTTTTGGCACCCATTACACGGCGACCAAGCACGCGATCGAAGGCTATTCCGAATCGCTGGATCATGAGGTGCGGCCGTTCGGCATCCGGGTTGCGGTGATCGAGCCATGGGCCACCAAGACCTCCATCGAAGCCAACTCGCCGCGCGGGGATCGTCCTGTTGCAGCCTATAGCCAGACATTCGCCCGCTATCAGGCCGCCTTTGCGGCGGCCATGGCCGATGGCGACACCGCCGAGGAGGTCGCTGCGACCATCGTTGCGGCGGCGCAGGCCCGCACACCACGGCTGCGCTATCCCTCGGGCAAGGCGGCCCGGCAAACGGTCTTTGTCCGGCGCTTTCTTCCGCGCGCCCTGTTTGATCGCATTCTGCGCAAGCAATTCAATATCGCCTGAGAACACCGATGAAAGCTTTTATCCTCGACGCCTACAAAAAGAACGGGGCGCTGCGTCTGACCGACATGCCCGAGCCACAGATGGGCGCCACTGACGTGCTGGTTCGCATCCACGCCACCGGGCTCAACCCCCTTGATGCCAAAATTCGGGACGGGGTCTTCAAGCTGTTCCTGCCCTATCGCCCGCCCTTTATCCTCGGCCACGATCTGGCCGGAACGGTTGTGGGCGTCGGCGACAGTGTGCAGCAGTTCAGGGTCGGTGACGAGGTTTACGCCCGTCCGCGCGACCACCGGATTGGCACCTTTGCCGAGATGATTGCGGTTGATGCCGCCGATCTGGCGCTGAAGCCAAAGACCCTTTCGATGACACAGGCGGCCTCGATTCCGCTGGTCGGGCTGACCGCCTGGCAGGCGCTGGTCGAGGTGGGGCAAGTCAAGCCCGGCCAGAACGTGTTCATTCAGGCCGGTTCCGGCGGTGTTGGCAGCTTTGCCATTCAGCTTGCCAAACATCTGGGGGCCACCGTGGCAACCACCACCAGCGCCGCGAATGCCGAACTGGTTAAAAGCCTCGGCGCAGATGTGGTGATTGATTACAGGACGCAGGATTTCGAACAGCTGTTGTCCGGGTACGATCTGGTGCTGAACAGTCAGGATGACAAGACGCTGGCCAAGTCGCTGACCGTGCTGAAGCCGGGAGGAAAACTGATCTCGATCTCCGGGCCGCCGGACGGTGCCTTTGCCAAATCCCTGCGGCTGAACCTGTTCTTGCGCTTTGTGATGTGGATGCTCAGTCGGGGTCTGTTGAAAAAGGCACAACGCCGGGGCATCGACTATTCATTCCTGTTCATGCGCGCCGACGGGCAGCAACTGGGCGAGATCACGCGGCTGATCGAGGCGGGCGTCATCCGCCCGGTCATCGATGGGGTGTTTCCCTTTGCGCAGCTGGCCGAGGCTCTGGCCCGTGTCGAGAGCGGGCGCGCCAGGGGAAAGGTTGTGGTCAGCGTTCCATGACCGCCGTTTCTTGCCGGAACGGTCGGCTCCGGCTGCTGATCGCAGCGTAAACCATCCCGGTAACGATCAGCCCCAACCCCAGCAGGAACGGGGTTGACAGGCGGCTGCCCAGAAAGGCCACCGACGCGGCGATGCCGACCAGCGGCACCCCCAGTGTCAGGTTGGACATGGCAAACGGGGTGATGCGGCGACCGTGTTCGGCGGCAATCACAAAACAGGCCGAGGTGGCCACCGGACCAATGAACAGCAACAACTTGATCAGGGTGGCATCAACCGGAATCGCCAGCGGGCTGCCTTCGGTGACACAGGCGGCGATGGTCAGCGGGATGGCGGCCAGCAGCATTTGCCACGGTGCCAGCGCCAGCGGTGACGAAGTCCAGCGGTGGCGACGGACGTGCAGGATCACCACCGACCAGAAAACGGCCCCGATCACCAGCAGGCCACTGCCCAGCATCGCCTGCGGCGCGGTCCAGTCGATTTCCAGCGGCGAGCAGATGATGACAATGCCACTGATGCCAATCGCCAGCGCGGCGGCCTGCTGACGGCTGGGGGCCTGCCGGAACATCAGCCAGTTGACCACCACCGCCCATAACGGCGTGGTGTAGGCCAGCACTACCGCCCGGCTGGTGTCGGTGTGGGTCATGGCAATCATGCCCAGCCCGGTGAAGGCCATCATCTGCAACAGGCCGATGCTGGCAACAATCGGCCAGTCGGCCTTTGGCGGCAGGCGCAGCTGTCCCTTGACGGCAACGACTGCAAACAGGCACAGCGCCGCCGAGGCAAAGCGCAGGCTGGCCAGCCACAGCGGCGGCACGCTGACCAGCGCCAGCTTGGTGGCGGGCCAGCTCAGCCCCCACAGCACCACCATCACCCCCAGCCAGGCGGCCGTATTCAGCCCGACCGGCAGCGGCGCAGGGCGGGTGGTTTCGGCAAAAGCAGGCTGGCGCTGGTGGATCATCGGAGGCTCTCCGCACCGAAAAGGACTACGAAGAGTTTAGGGCCTGGGGGGACGAATTTTTCTCCTATCTGTTTTCGAGACAGCGAATGATAAGGTAGTTTTTCCTTAAAATGGCCTTTTCAGGAAAAAATATGCCCAAGCCTTCCGACCTGCTGGATGAGACCAGCCTGCGCATTCTCGACGCCCTGCAACAGAACGCCGACCTCAGCAATGCCGATCTGGCCGAGCGTGTCGGTTTGTCGCCCTCGCCCTGCTGGCGGCGGGTGAGCGACATGAAGGCGCACGGGGTGATTCGCGGATCGGTGGCGCTGGTGGACCCGCTGAAGCTGGGGTTGGCGGTCAACGTGTTTGTCCATGTGACGCTGACCAGTCAGGACAAGGAAACACTGGAACGCTTTACCCGCGCCATCGCCACCCGCCCGGAAGTGATGGAATGTTATCTGATGACCGGCGACGCCGATTTCATGCTGCGGGTGGTGGTCGAGGACCTGATCAAGTATCAGGAATTGATGGTTGATTGCCTGACCCAGATTCCCGGTGTGCTGAAAATCCGTTCCAGCTTTGCCATCAGTCAGGTCAAATACACCACCGCCCTGCCGACCGGCCATCTGCGCAGCCGTTGAGCAGGGACGCGGCGGTTTTTTGTGATGAAGGGGGCGAGGCTCTGCCGTATAGTGCCGGTCATGATGGACGATCCTTTTGACCTCTCCGACGATTTCCTGCCTGAACCGGTGCCTGCGGCTGACCGCAGGGCGCGCCCGTCGTGGCTGGACGGCCTGAACCCCGAGCAGTTGCAGGCGGTGACCACCACCGAAGGCCCGCTGCTGGTGCTGTCCGGGGCTGGAACCGGCAAGACGCGGGTGTTGACCACCCGCCTGTCGCACATTCTGGCCCAGCGGCTGGCGCCGCCGTGGGGCTGCCTGTGTGTGACCTTTACCAACCGTGCCGCCCGCGAAATGCGCGAGCGCGTCGGCCAGATGATTGGCCCGGTGGCGGAACAGGTCTGGCTGGGCACCTTCCATGCGCTGGGCGTGCGGATTTTGCGGCGGCACGGCGAGCTGGTCGGCGTGCGGGCGGGCTTTACCATTCTGGACAGCGACGACCAGAACCGGCTGCTCAAACCGCTGGTCGAACAGGCCGGAGTCGATCTGAAGAAATGGCCGCTGCCCGCGCTGATGGGGATCATCCAGCGGTGGAAGGATCGCGGCTGGCTGCCGGATGCGGTCTCGAAAAGCGAAGCATCGCGCGATGCCGCCAATGGCCGGATGGTGGAGCTGTACACCGCCTATCAACAGCGCCTGCACGAGGTCAACGCCTGCGACTTTGGCGACTTGCTGCTGCACTGTCTGACCCTGTTCCGCACCCACCCGGAGGTTCTGGCCAGCTATCAGCAGCAGTTCCGCTATATTCTGGTTGATGAGTATCAGGATACCAACGTCGCGCAATCGCTGTGGCTGCGGGCGCTGGCGCTGGGCCATCGCAACATCTGCTGCGTTGGCGACGACGACCAGTCGATCTATTCCTGGCGCGGGGCCGAAGTCGCCAACATCCTGCGCTTCGAGCACGATTACCCCGGTGCGCAGATCATCCGTCTGGAGCGCAACTACCGCTCGACCCCGGCGATTCTGGGGGCGGCGTCGGGCCTGATCCGCCACAACAGCGACCGTCTGGGGAAAGACCTGCGGGCCGCCGGAGACGCGGCGCAGGAGCGCGGCGACCGGGTGGCCATCCATGGCCTGTGGGACGGCGAAGCCGAAGCCCGCTGGGTGGTGGACCGCATCGACGACCAGCAGCGCGCCGGTGTATCGCTGGCCTCGATGGCGATTCTGGTGCGGGCCGGATTCCAGACCCGTGAATTTGAAGAACGCCTGATCATGACCGGCACGCCCTATCGGGTGGTCGGCGGCTTGCGCTTTTACGAACGGGCGGAAATCCGCGATGCGGTGGCCTATCTGCGGCTGATCGAACAGCCCGCCGACGATCTGGCCTTTGAGCGGGTGATCAACACCCCCAAACGCGGCCTGGGCGATGCGGCGTTGCAGACCATCCATCTGGCCGCCCGTGCCGAAGGCGTGCCGTTGCTGACTGCCGCCCGTCGTCTGCTCGACACCGATGAAATGAAGCCCAAGCCGCGCAAGGCGCTGGCGCAGTTCGTGGCGATGATCGATGAATGGGCGGCCTTGCGCTCGGCGATGGGGCCGGGGGAACTGACCGGCCAGATGCTGGCTGAGTCCGGCTATCTCGACATGTGGAAAAAGGACCGCTCGCCCGAGGCTCCGGGGCGGGTGGAAAACCTGCAGGAACTGGTGGCGGCGCTGGAGGAATTCGACAGCCTGACCGAGTTCCTCGAACACATCGCGCTGGTGATGGAAAACGACGCCAAGGCCGGGCAGGGGGCGGCGGTGACGGTGATGACCCTGCACGCCGCCAAGGGGCTGGAATTCGACGTGGTGTTTTTGCCCGGCTGGGAAGAGGAAGTGTTCCCCAACCGCCGCGCCCTTGATGATGGTGGCCTGAAGTCACTGGAAGAAGAACGCCGTCTGGCCTATGTCGGCCTGACGCGGGCGCGCAAGCGGGTGTTCGTCACCCATGCCGCCAACCGACGGGTCTTTAACCAGTGGCAGAACAACCTGCCGTCCCGCTTCATCGAGGAAATCCCCGACGAGATGAAGGAAGTCAGCAGCGATACCGGCCTGATGGCCGGTTCGCACGGACGCAGCGAAAGCTGGTCGAGCTGGAACGGTCAGTGGGATACATCCCGCCCGCCGTCAACCGGCTGGCAGGAGCGCAAGGCCCGCTTCAACGATCGCGAGGGCCTGAGCTGGCAGGGGGCGGGCAAAAAAGCCTCGTCGCAGCCGTCCCTGCAACGGGGCGACCGGGTGGTGCATGACAAATTCGGCTATGGCGATGTGGTGATCACCGATGGCGACAAGCTGGAAGTGATGTTTGATACCGTCGGACGCAAAAAGGTGGTCGCCAGCTTTGTGACGGTGGTTCCCGATCCGGAATAAGGGCAGGGCGGCGGGGTATCCCCGGCCGCCCTGATTGCCAAGGCGCTTGTTGTTGGGCGCTTGCTTATTGAAGCGCACCTCCCGGTCTGGCGGCGGAGTCTCTGGCGGCGGAGTCCATGGCCTGCAAGGCGGCCTGGCACAGGCCGTGCACCTTTTTGACAATGGTGCAGACCGCTGCGGGCGACAGCCGGAAATGGGCGGCAATGTCCTTTTGCGCGACCCCGTCCAGGCGGTGTTGGGTGAAAATGGCGCGATCCCGTGCGGACAGGCCAGCCAGAGCCATTTCTATGGCCCCCAGTGCCTGCGAGCCGATCAGTTCCTGTTCGGCGGTGAGGCTGTCGGCGGATGAGTCGCTGTGGGTATCGTCGAGATCGGTGAACAGCCGCTCTTCCAGCTGCTGTCGTCGGGTGCGGTCAATCGCCAGATTGCGCACCATCCGATACAGATAGGCCTCGTTGATGTCGTCGTGGAACGGGGCACCGACGGGCAGAAGTTTCAAAAAAACATCCTGAACCACGTCTTCGGCTTGAAATGGACAGCCGGTGATTCGTCTTGCTATGGACAGCAATGTCGGACGGGCAGCCGTCGCGAGGTCCAGCAAGTACGCCGCAGGGCGTGAAAGGCTAGTCGGCGGGCAAAGATCATCGGTTTTCGTGGAATGAAACACGGCTTCGGCCCTCCAGCAGGATGCAAGACAACTTGGTGGCGATCATGCTGCTGGAGATGCATCGGAAGGTCATCGCGTGGTGCTCCTGAAAGCGTCAAAGTGGTAGAAAAAGAGGGGCTTTTGCCCATGACGGCAGGGGGAATGGCCGCAGATCGGTGCGGCGGACCCCTGTCGTGATGGAGGCAACGCTAGCAAGGTTGCGATTTTCATTCAAGAATGAAAATCATTCTCATGGAGTGAATTCTCCCGCACGTCATCCGTTTCCCCTGTAGACCCGCGATCAACACGGCACGCAAGCTGGGGAATGAGGTATGAATAAGGGATTGCTTTTAAAAGAGAATATGTCTGGTCGTCCGCGACCGTCCGCGCATCGCAGCGGGCGACAGGCCCTGTTGAACGGCAGCGCGCTGGGGTGGCTGGCATTGGCCCTGGGGGGCGTGATGTTCGGTTTGCCACAGGCTGCCGACGCCCAGCAGGCGCAGACCTCTTCCAGTGATCCGGCCTCTGCCACTCAGGCGGGTAACGGGATTCAGCTCAATACGGTGACGGTGCAGGGGACGGCCAGCACGGAAACCGGTGCCGCCGATCCGGTCAGCTATGTGGCGACCAGCGGCAGCACCGCCACCAAGACCGATACGCCGCTGATCGAGGTCCCGCAATCGGTGTCGGTGATCACCGAAAAGGAAATGAGTGATCGCGGGGTCAAGGATCTGGAAGACGCCCTGGCCTATACCGCCGGGGTGCAGTCTGACCAGTGGGGCCGCGATGACCGCTATCAGAGCTTTGTGATTCGCGGCTTTGACGAAGGCACCAAGGGTGTTTACCGCGATGGCATGAGCGAAAACATCGGCGGCTGGTTCACCACCTCGCGCATGGAGCCTTATGGGCTGGAGCGCGTCGAGGTGTTCAAGGGCTCGACCTCGACCCTTTATGGCAGCAACGAACCGGGCGGGATGGTCAACGCCACCACCAAGCGCCCGACCACCGAGCCGCTGCACGAGGTCGAGGTGTCCTATGGCTCGTTTAACCAGAAGGAAATCAAGAGCGATTTCTCGGGCGCGGTGGACAGCAAGGGCGAATGGTCCTATCGCCTGACCTCACTGTTGCGCGATGGCGACACGCAGGAAGACTATTCGCAGAACAACCGCCTGTATGTGGCTCCGGCGCTGACCTGGAGGCCGAACGAAAAGGCCGAAATCACCTTCCTCAGCGATTACTACAAGGTGGAGACCACGGCGGCCAACGGAGTGCCCGAGCAGTTGATCGGGGCGCTTGACCGCGAAGCCTTTCTGGGTGAGCCGGGCTCGAACTTCTTCAATACTGACCAGAAGACGCTGGGCTATCAGGCCAGCTACAAGCTGGACAATGGTCTGAAGATCAGCAACAGCGCCCGTTACAGTCACACTGATGTGGATTACGAGACGGTCTATCAGCGGGCCTATGATGCGACCACCGACAGCATGACCCGCACCGCCTTTGTGCTGTCCGGCACCTCGGACCGGATGAGCATGGACACCAACGCCCAGTACGACTGGAATACGGCGTGGTTCAAGAGCAAGCTGCTGGGCGGGGTCGAACTGCGCCGGACCCACACCGACGAAAGCTATCAGACCGGCGAAACCACCGGCCTGAACAACGTCAGCTCCGGGTCGTACAGCTATGCCGGAACGCCGGCGATCACTGCGCTGGACACTGATTTCGACTGGGATGTCGATCAAACCGCCGTCGCCCTGTATGTGCAGGACCAGATCAAGATCGCCGATCACTGGGTGGTGACTGCCGGGGGCCGTCAGGACTGGGTGAAGACCACCGTGCGCGGCAATGAAAAGGTGGCAGGCAGCAGCCTGGACGAAGACCTGAAGGATCAGGCATTCACCATGCGCGGCGGCCTGTCGTACCTGTTCAACAATGGCCTGACTCCCTATGTCAGCTATTCGGAGTCGTTCAACCCGGTGGTGTTCAATGCCGCCAACGGCTATACCGATGCCGACGGTAACCGCGTTCGCCCCGAACCGACCGAGGGCAAGCAGTATGAAGTCGGCCTGAAGTATGTGCCGACCTTCATGGATGCGGTGTTCACCGTTGCCGGGTTTGACCTGACCCAGACCAACGTGGTGAAGACCGATCCCAACACCGGGGCCGCCTCGCAGATTGGCGAAGTGCAGGTCAAGGGGATCGAGCTGGAAGGCCGCATCAACATGTGGGACGGCTGGAGCGCGGTGGCCAGCTATACCGTTCAGGACGCGGAAGTCACCAAAAGCCTGACCGCCTCGGAAGTCGGCACCCGCCCGGACCGGGTGGCCGATCAGATGGCCTCGGCCTGGCTGAGCTATGCGTTCGGGTCGGGCATTGCCAAGGGCCTGACCCTCGGCGGCGGTGTGCGCTATACCGGCGATACCGTTGGCTATGACGGCAACGGCGACAAGCAGGTCTATAACGGCTATGCCCTGTTTGATGCCTCGGTCAATTATCAGGTGTTTGACGGTCTGACCTGGTCGTTGACCGGCAAGAACCTGGCCGACAAGCAGTATGTTTCCACCTGCTATTACGGCACCTGCTATTACGGCGATGCGATGACCATCAACACCTCGCTGAAATACAGCTGGTAAGAGGCGGTTCGGGATGGGGCGATGGCGCGGCGGAGACATCCGGCCGCGCCATCGTGCTTTTCGTCTTGATTCGAGCATTGTGCGAAAAGTGGGAACCGGTTTTCGCAAAAACAATGTGACAGAACAAAAGGCTAGACCAGCGTGCCTGCGTGAGGTCACGGTACACGACAGTTGTGAAACAGGGTCATGGAGCGCTGCTCCAAACCTCGCTGGGGCCTTGAGGCCCCAGACCCCATTGATTTGATATTGAAAGAAAAATGGGGGTTCGGGGCCTCAGGCCCCGAATGGGTTTGGGCGATAGCCCATTCTTTTCCACCAACTGTCGTGTACTGTGGCGTCAGGTTTAATGCACGCTGGTCCAGGCCGGATTGCATTCGACCGTCACGTGGGACAAGCCCCCCAGATGGGCGAGTTTTTGTTTGTAGTGGCTGGGGGGCTGCGGGGCCGGGCTGCTGAGGGCAATGATGGCGGCGTGGTGGCCGGGGCCGACTTGCCAGACGTGCAGGTCGGTAATCCGGGTATCATCGCCTTCCAGACTGTGGCGGATGGCCGCGGGCAGGGTGTCTTCGGTGCTCGCACTGTCCAGCAGAATGGCGCCGGTGGTGCGGATCAGCGACCACGACCAGTGGCAGATGACCAGTGCCCCGATGATCCCCATCAGCGGATCGGCCCACACCCAGCCGGTGACCTGGCCGAGCAGCAAGGCGGCTATCGCCAGCACCGAGGTCAGGGCATCGGCCACCACATGCAGATAGGCCGCGCGCAGGTTGTTGTCATGGCCGTGGTGGGCATGGTGCTGATGGTCGTGATGATCATGGTCGTGATGATCATGGTCGTGGTGTTCATGATCATGGTGTTCATGGTGCCCGTGCCCGTGGTGATGATCATCCTTCAGCACCCAGGCACTCAGCAGGTTGACCGCCAGCCCGATGGCGGCCACCACCATCGCCTGCCGGAAATCAATCGGCACCGGTTGCGCCAGCCGGTGCAGGCTTTCCCAGCCGATCAGGGCGGCGACCAGCGCCAGCAGCACCGCACTGGCAAAGGCGGCCAGATCGCCCAGCTTGCCGGTGCCAAAGGAAAAGGCCGGGTCGGTGCTGTGGCGGCGGGCAAAGGCATAGGCGATGGCGGCAATCAGCATGGCTGCGGCGTGGGTGGACATGTGCCAGCCATCGGCCACCAGCGCCATCGAGCCGAACAGGCTTCCGGCGATGATTTCCACCACCATCGTCACCGAGGTCAAGGCGATCACCAGCCAGACCTTGCGGGCGTTCTGGCGGTGCTGGTCGCCCAGAAAGTCGTGGGTATGAGACAGCGGAGCGGTCATGGGTGAGCCTTTCCTGTCAGTGCAGTGTGTGTTCCGCGCAAATGCGTCGTCGCAGATTGTCATCTGCTCGGGATTTGAGTCTGTTCATTCAGCAAATACGTCGTCGCAGATAGCCATCTGCTTGGGATTTGCTCGGGATTTGCTATTTCAGATACGAGCGGATGACCTCGATCATTTCCTCCACCGCCTGTCGGCGCTCAGGCTCGCTGTCGGCCTCCAGAACGTGTTCGCGCAGGTGGTCTTCCATCACTTCGGCGGTCAGGCCGTTCATTGCGCCTCGGGCCGAAGCCAGTTGGCGCAGCACTTCGCTACAGGGGGCTTCGGCCAGCAGGGCGCGTTCGATGCCGTCCATCTGCCCGCGCAGGCGGCGGACGCGGGCCAGCAGCTTGTCTTTATCCCGGAGTGTGTGTGACATGGTTGGGGTCCGTATAAGGCGACTCGGATAGTATGGGGGACTATACCATACTGGAGTTGTGAGCGCAAAAGTGGGAACCGGTTTTGCGCACCATCACTGCGACAAACCAAAAACTGGACCAGTGAGTCTGCGCTTTTTTGACGAAAGGATGACCATGGGGCGGGTGTTTACGGCGACCTTGCCGGTTGACGACCACGCGGCAGAGCACGGTTGGAACCAGTGGCTGGATGAGGACGAGCAGGCTCGTGCGGGCCGCTTTGTGGTTCTGGCGGACCGGCAGGCGTTTCGGGCCGCCCATGCCTTGCGGCGGGCGATGGTGGCGGCGGTGCTGGGCTGTGCCCCGGCTGATGTGCGCTTCACTGTCGATCAGCCGGGCGGAAAGCCTCGGCTGGTGGGCGAGGGCGGGCTGGATGTCAGCCTCAGCCATTGCCGGGGAGCGGTGGCCTGTGTGGTCGGCGAGGGCTGTCGGGTCGGCATTGATGTTGAACGCAGCGACCGGCCATTTCCGCCCGAGGTGCTGGCGATGATCACCGCCCCGGCAGAGCTGCCATGGGCGGCAGAGCGGGCGGTGCCGCTGTGGACGCTGAAAGAGGCGCTGACCAAAGCGGTGGGCTGGGGGCTGGCGATCGACTTTACCAGCCTGTCTCTTGCGCCTGACCCGTGGCGGGCCGACAGCCTGCCGCCCCAGTTTGCCGGGGCCGCATGGCGTCTGCGCCAGTGGTCGCCGTACCCGGGGATTCAGGCGGCGCTGGCGGTGGGGAAGGCTGTTACAGACGAATCAATCCTCGCGCCATGAGGACGGCAAACACCGGCAGCAGGGCAAACAGGGCCACCTCCAACGTGACCAGACGCCGGACCAGCACCAACTGGGTCGCCGGAATGGCCCCCTCGCGCAGCCAGCGACGGAACAGGACGGTCGGCACAACCGACAGCCCGCCAATGACGGCAAACAGGGCCATCTTGGCCCAGAAAGCGGCGTTGAGGGCATAAAACTCCCAGCCCTTGGCGGCAAAGGACACCCGCAGCCCGCCAATGACCAGAATGGCAAGCGCACTCAGGCCATAGCCGAGATCAATCCGGGCCAGCATGGGCACTGACTGTTGACCAAGGGGAGCCTTGAGCAGGGTCAACTGGGCAACCAGACAGGCCAGCAGGGTCAGCGCGGCGAGGTGGTGCAGAATGGCGAGCACAAGGTCAAGCATCTCTCGGTCTCCGGCGGGCCTTGTGAAGGGGCTGGTTAATGTTTACAGTGTCACCATAGCAACAAAAGGTAACGGTGTAAACATGGAGCCTCGCCCCTATCACCATGGCGATCTGCGCAGTGCCCTGATCCACGAGGGACTTCGGCTTTTGGAGGAAAAACGGGGGGAAGAACCGTCGCTACGCGAGGTGGCGCGGCGGGCGGGCGTTTCGGCCACCGCCGTTTATCGCCATTTCCCCGACAAGCAGGCCCTGATGGCCGCCTTGGCGCAGCAAGGCCTGCGGCAGCTTGCCACCGCCCAGAAAGCGGCAGCGGACAGCGTGGGGGGAGGCGATGAAGGGTTTGCCGCGACGGGCCGGGCCTATGTGCGCTTTGCGCTGGCCCATCCGGCCCTGTTCCGACTTATTTTTGCCTCGCCGGTTCTGGCAGCCGTCCGCGAGGATGGCGTGCTGGACTCCGATGCCGGGGCATTGCTGTACGCCAATGCCACCGCCTTTGCCGCCCGTGCAGGCGGCGAAGCCCATGCCCGTGCCATTCGGGCGTGGTCACTGGTGCACGGGCTGGCAATGCTGATGCTGGACGGACAGATTCCGGCGGACGAGGCCCTGATTGACCAGTTGATCCGGGTGCAGAAACAGGCGTGAAAAAACGAACAAGGACCGCGAGCGGTGCTCTGCGGCCCTTGTTGTGTTCTCAGACGTCGGGCACCACCAGCGCACCGCTGGCCGTGCAGCCATCGGTCAGGGCCCGGTTGCCGACCACCCGCACCTTGCCATCGGCAATCAGGCGCAGGGCCAGCGGGTAAATGCGGTGTTCCTGTTCCAGCACGCGGGCGGCGAGGCTGTCGGCGGTGTCGTCATCCAGCACCGGCACGGCGGCTTGCGCAATCAGCGGGCCTTCGTCACAGGCCGGACGGACGAAATGGACGGAACAGCCGTGCAGCTTGCCGCCATCGGCCAGCACCCGTTCATGGGTGTGCAGACCCTTGTAGCTGGGCAGCAGCGACGGATGGATGTTGATCATCCGGTCCTGCCATCCTTGCACAAAGCCCTCACTCAGCAGGCGCATGAAGCCTGCCAGACAGACGAACCCGACCCCGGCGGCCCGCAGGGCGCGGTCCATGGCGGCGTCAAAGCTTTCGCGGTCGGGGAAATCCTTGTGGCTGATCACCGTGGTGGAGATCCCGGCCTGTTCCGCCCGCACCAGTCCATAGGCATCGGCCTTGTTGGACAGGACGTGGACGATCTCTGCCGGGAAAGCCGGGTCCTTGCAGGCGTCAAGCAACGCCTGCAAGTTTGACCCGCGCCCGGACACCAGCACGCCGACTTTCAGCCGGGGAGCAGTGGACATCCTTACAGACCCCAGGCCGCATCCAGCCCCGCGATGCGCACGGCTTCGCCGTCGCCACGGGCGGCCAGACGGCCAATCACGCGGGCCTGCTCGCCGTGTTCGGTGAACAGGGCCACGGCGGCATCGGCCTGATCGGCGGGAACCACCAGAATCATCCCGACGCCACAGTTGAAGGTACGCGCCATTTCGGTGGCCGAAACGCCGCCGGTTTTTGCCAGCCAGCGGAACACCTCGGGCAACGGCAGGGCATCGGCATCCAGCTCGGCGGCGATGTCATCGGGCAGCACGCGCGGGATGTTTTCCCAGAACCCGCCGCCGGTGATGTGGGCCAGCGCCTTGACGTGACCGGCACGGATGGCGGCCAGACAGCTTTTCACATAGATGCGGGTCGGGGTCATCAGCGCCCGGCCCAGGCTGGTGCCGGGGGCGAACGGGGCGTCGTCGGTCCAGTCCAGACCGCTCTTTTCGACGATGCGACGCACCAGCGAATAGCCGTTGGAGTGTACGCCCGACGAGGCAAGACCGATCAGGGCATCGCCCGGCTGGCAGCCCTTGCCGTCAAGCAGGGTGCCGCGTTCGGCGGCGCCGACCGAGAAACCGGCCAGATCGTAGTCACCGGCCTTGTACATGCCGGGCATTTCGGCGGTTTCGCCGCCGATCAGGGCACAACCGGCCTGCTTGCAGCCTTCGGCGATCCCGGCGATCACCGTGCGGGCCTGTTCGACCTCCAGCTTGCCGGTGGCGAAGTAATCGAGGAAGAACAGCGGCTCGGCGCCCTGCACAACCAGATCGTTGACACACATCGCAACGAGGTCGATACCCACGGTGTCGTGAGTGTTGGCATCGATTGCAATCTTGAGCTTGGTGCCGACGCCATCGGTGGCGGCACACAAGATCGGGTCTTTGAAGCCAGCGGCGCGCGGGTCGAACAAGGCCCCGAAGCCCCCGAGGTCAGAATCGGCCCCGGAGCGCACAGTGGACTTGGCCAGCGGCTTGATGGCTTGCACGAGAGCGTTTCCGGCGTCAATGTCAACGCCAGCATCTTTATAGCTCAGACCCTGTTTGTCGGAAGGAGTGGAAATGGCGGCCTCACTGAGTGGCTTTGGGTGGACGGATAGAGTGAGGAAAATACTGAAACCGGCACGCATTGCAACGGCGCTTGGCAGGGCCGTGGGTGGTTTTTGCCTGTTTGTGGCAGCAATGACCGCTGAAACGGCCATTTTCCCGACACATGCCGGGGCGCAAAGCCTGCAGGTTCTGGGCTCTGGCCCCGCCGCTCCGCCGCCCAGCAGCAAAACGCCGGGGCAGGATCAGGTGCAGGCTGCCTATCAGGTGAGCGATGTGCCGGTCGATGCAACGGCGGCCAATGCGGCACAGGCACGCGAAAGCGCCATTGCCAGTGGGCAGGTCAAAGCCTTGGAGATGCTGCTGCAGCGGCTGGTTGATCCCAGCCAGTTCGACCGTTTGCCGCATCCGTCGGCGGCGGATGTGGACCGGATGGTGCTGCGGTTGTCGATTCGCGATGAAAAGACCTCGGCGGTGCGCTATCTGGCAAAGATTGACGTCACCTTCATGCCACAGGCGGTGAAGGCGCTGCTTGATCGCTCGCATATCAGCTATATCGAAACCGCAACCCGGCCCTCGCTGGTGTTGCCGGTGTGGTATGCCGCAGCCGATGCCCCGGCGACCCTGTGGGAAGAGCCGAATCCGTGGCGGCAGGCGTGGGCGACGCGCCGCAGTGGCGGACTGGTCAGCACCGAGGTTCCGCTGGGCGATCTGGCCGACATCGGGTCGATTGATGCCGCCCGCGCGGTAGCACTTGATCAGGCCGCCTTGAGCGCGCTGGCGCAACGCTATGCCGCTGACAGTGTGCTGGTGGTCGAAGCCCATGCGCACAAGACGCCGCAGAGCATCGCCTCGAACCCGGACCTGCCCGCCCTCGACATTCGGGTGCGGCGGGTGTCGGCCACACCGGAAGAGGCGATTGCCCTGACCGTGCTGCCGGAAACCGGCGAAGACATTAGCCGCTTTCTGGCGCGGGCGGTCAGCCTGACCGCGCAGTCGCTGGACAAGGGATTCCGGGCGCAGGCGGTGACCGCTGCCGCTGCCGGGCCGATCAATGACACGCCGGTGCTGCTGGAATTCAGCAGCCTGAACGAATGGGCCGGTCTGCGCCAGAGTCTGGACCAGACACCGGGGATGAAGGACTGGAAGCTGACCGAGCTGCGCCGCAGTGCCGCTCAGGCCAGCCTGCGCTATACCAGCACCTTCGAGGAACTGGTGGCCGGGCTGGCCTCGGTCGGCCTGTCGGCAACGCTGGAGCCGCAAGGCTGGGTGATCCGCCGCGAAGTGCCGCAAACCACCATCCCCGGTGGACAGAGCATGCCGTCGATCCTGACCCCGTCCTCGCCGCAAGGCTCTGCCCCGGTGTCCACTCCCGGTGTGACACCGGCCAGTCCGGTGGCTCCGGCGGCGGGCTATCCGGGCAGCCAGAGCAGCGTGACCATTCGCTAAAGCCTGAGACCGCACACCATCGCACGCCGACGCGCTATGGTGTGCGGTCGCGAAACCTGCTATTCCTTTGTCTTCCTTGCGTGCTTTTCGCCGCAGCCCAGCAGCATCAGAGTCCGGTCGCCATGAGCAAGACCCCTGTTCCATCCGCCCCGGGAGACGATGCCCAGCATCTGCATCCCCCGCGCCATTGGCGTTTCTGGCTGGTGGTGGCGACCCTGACCCTGGCAGGCATTTATGTCCTGCGTAGTGTCCTGCTGCCCTTTGTCGCCGGGGCGGCGGTGGCCTATTTCCTCGATCCGCTGGCCGACTGGCTGGAACGGCGCGGCCTGTCGCGGACCATGGCGACGGTGTTGATCACGATGATTTTCCTGCTGGTGTTCAGCATTGCCCTGTTGCTGTTGATCCCGGCGATCCACACCCAGATCACCGACTTCGTCCATCGCCTGCCGGGCTATTTGCAGGCGCTGGAACAGCGGGTCGAACCGGTTGTGCGCCACGTCAAGGCCCTGTTGCCGCCTGATCAGGTGGCAAAGCTGCGCGACGGGGTGATGTCGATGGTTGGCGATGCTGCCAGCTGGGGGCTGAGGGTGGTCAAAAGCGTGCTGACCAGTTCTCTGGCGCTGATCAACATCCTGTCGTTGCTGGTGGTGACACCGGTGGTGGCCTTTTACCTGCTGCGCGACTGGGACCGGATGGTGGGCAAGGTTGATAGCTGGCTGCCCCGCCACCATGTGGCAACGGTCCGTTCCCTCGCTTCGGAAATCAACGAGATGCTGGCCGGTTTCGTGCGCGGTCAGGCAACGGTCTGTCTGGCGCTGGGCAGCATTTATGCCATCGGCCTGTCGCTGGTCGGGCTGGATCTGGGGCTGGTGGTCGGGCTGGGGGCCGGGATGGCTTCGGTGGTGCCCTATGTCGGGGCAATCAGCGGTCTGGTGATTTCGCTGGGGCTGGCGCTGGCGCAGTTCTCCGACACTTTGCATGTGGTGCTGGTGGCGGTGGTGTTTGCCATCGGCCAGTTTCTGGAAGGCAACGTGCTGTCGCCGTTGCTGGTCGGCGAGCGCATCGGCCTGCATCCGGTGTGGCTGATCTTTGCCCTGTTGGCCGGGGCGGCGCTGTTCGGCTTTGTCGGGCTGTTGCTGGCGGTGCCGGTGGCGGCAGTGATCGGGGTGCTGATCCGCCATTTTCTCGCCCGCTATCTGGCCAGCCCGCTGTATCACGGCGGCGTGCCGCCCGACACTGCCGCGGCTGATGACCGCGTAGAGGGCTGAGGGGCAATGGCGCAGCAACAGCTTCCCCTGCCTCTGGAGCACCGTCCGGCGCTGGAACAGGAAGATTTTCTGGTCGCCCCCAGCAATGCCGAAGCCGTCGCCTGGCTGGACCGCTGGCCGGACTGGCCCGCCCCGGCGTTGATCCTGCTGGGCGAAAGTGGCAGCGGAAAAAGCCATCTGGCACAGGTGTTTGCCGCCCGTTCCGGCGCACCGGTGATCGCCGGGGAGCTGGGCTTGCGGCTTGATCCACCTGCCTTGCTGGCTGCCAACGATGCGGTGGTGATCGATGATGTCGATGCCGGGGTCCACGAAACCGATCTGTTTCACCTGTACAATCTGGCCAAGGAAACCGGCGCGACGCTGTTGCTGACCTGTACCACCCCGCCGTCGCTGTGGGTGACCCTGCCGGATTTGCGCTCGCGGCTGTCGGCGGCTCCGGCGGTGTCAATCGGACCGCCGGATGATACGGTGATGGCGGCGGTGCTGATCAAGCTGTTCAGTGACCGCCAGCTCAAGATTGGCGTCGAGGTGATCAGCTATCTGTTGCGCCACATGGAACGCAGCCATGCCGCTGCCCGGCTGGTGGTGGATGCCGCGGACCATCTGTCTCTGGTGCGGCAGCGACCGGTCACCGTGCCGCTGGTGCGCGAAATTCTGGAAAGTGTCCGCCCCAAGGGGGCCGGTGCGCTGTCCGACGAGGACGAGGACGACGAGTAGAGCGTTGTGCGAAAAGTGGGAACCGATTTTCGCATAAACAATGCGACAGAGCAAAAGGTTAGACCAGCGTGCCTGCGTCCGATCACAGTACAGGACAATTTGGGAACAAGGACGTGGAGCGCTGCTCCACACCTCGCTGGGGCCTTGAGGCCCCAGACCCCACTCCTTTGATCATAAAAGAGAAAATGGGGGTTCGGGGCCTCAGGTCCCGAATGGGTCTGGGCGATAGCCCATTCTTTTCCACCAACTGTCATGTATCGTGGCGTCAGGTTTAACGCACGATGGTCTAGAGCATTGTGCGAAAAGTGGGAACCGGCTTTCGCATAAACAATGCGACAGAACAAAAGCTTAGAGCAGCGTGCCCGCGTCCGATTTAACGCACGCTGCTCTAGTCTGCCGCCTGCACCCAGTCGATCACCCCGGCGATGGAGCGGAATTCTGACACTGAACGCACGGGCAGGTCGGGGAAGCGGTCGCGGACCATGCGGGCCAGCCCGTTGCCCGGCCCCAGTTCCAGCAGGACGGTGCAGCCTGCCTCCCGCAGGGCGGTCATGCAGCCGGACCAGTCCACCGGCCGGGCAATCTGCGCGGCAAGAGTCTCCACCGCTCTGGCCTTGCTCCGGATCATCGAAGCGTCGATTCCGGCCACCACCGGGGCCTCATGGGCGGTCCAGCAGGCGGCAGACAGGTCCCGCCGAAAGGGCTCGACGGCGGACGCCATCACCGAGGTGTGCGAGGCGATGGTGATTTTCAACGGCGTGACCTTGGCACCACGGGTGATCAGGTCGCCTTCCAGCGCGGCCAGTTCCTCTGTCGGGCCGCCAACCACCAGCCGGTCGAGGTCGTTGATGATCGCCAGTTCGCAGGAGCGGGAGGCCAGCAACGATTCCATCTCCGTTTGCCGCAGACCGCGCACCGCCATCAATCCGCCCGCACGGGCCGACGCCGCATCCATCAAGGCCGCCCGTCTGGCCGCCAGTGCGATCACCGCCTCGGGCGCCAGGGCTCCGGCACAGCCGTGGGCGGCCAGCTCGCCGACACTGTAGCCCGCAAGACTGCACGGGTCGGGCAGATGGGGCCGCAGAACCTGCCAGATAGCCAACTGATAGGCGCACAACGCCGGTTGCGCCACGGCGTTGATCGTCAATCGCTCCGGGGCGATGGCGCCAGGGGGCTCGCCCAGCAGGGTGGCGGCAACATCCAGAACGGGAGCGGCGGCAGCCTGTCCGGCCAGACTGTCGAACATCGCCGGTGTCTGATCACCTTGACCGGGGCAGAGAAGACCGAGTCTCATTCCTCCAGATCCTTCAGAAAGCAGGCTGCCGCCAACACATCGGCCGCGCCGCCGGGTGACAGGTGCCGCTGGATACAGGCCCGGTGCAGGGCGACGGCTCGCTCCATCCAGTCTGGCGCATGGACACCCCCCCGTTCAAGAAAGAGTCGCGCCTCGCGCTGAACAAAGGCCAGCCCGTCCGGGCCGCCCCGGTGCAGCAGGTTGGTGTCCTCCAGCTCTGCCATCACCGCGAACAGCGCCTGCACCCGCGCGCGTCGGGCGCAGCCCAGACCGGTCTGGACCTCATCAAGGGCGGGCAGTGCCACCGTGATCAGGGTGGGAAAGCCCTCCAGCACTTCCTCCCGCGCCCCGCGTGCGCCATAGCGGCGGATTGCCCGGCTGCCGTTGCTGGTGCGCGACAGGCTGCCGGCTTCGGCGATGGCTTCGCCCCAGACCTCCACCACCGTTCGGGCGAGGGTGGCCCTGTCCGGCCGTTGTCCACGGGCCCGCTGCCAGCCCGCCGCCGCTGCCAGCAGACCAAGACAAAAGATGGCTCCCCGATGGGTGTTGATCCCGCCGGTGGCGGTCAGCATGCGCTGTTCCGCCCGCATTCCCAGCCATTGCAGGCTGGCAAAGGGATGACCGGCGGCCCCCAGATCGGCGATGGCGGCGAAATAGTGCCGCAGGGAAAACAGCGAGCGCAGAAAGGTTGTGGCGTCCATGTCATGGTGCGCGCCGCTGTCAATCAGGCTGACCAGTCCCGGCTTGGGGTAGAGGGCCACTTCGGTATGCAGGGCGCGTACCGCCGCCCGTGCGATGGTGCGGCCCTGTGCCGTCGGGGCACGGCGAAGGGGAAGAACGTGGCTCATGCATCCCTCCGTTCGAACAACAGCGGTACGGCGGCAAACGGACGTAATTCCACGCTGTCGATGGTCTTCACCAGCACCTTGGGCGGGCGAGCGGCCAGTTCCCGCCAGGCGACGCCCCCGCCATCGGGCAGGATGATTTCGCCATCCAGCCGAGGCCCGGGGAGACACCCTTCGGACGCGGTCAGTTCCTTTATCAGCCGTTCGACCGCCGTCCAGCTGGATGGCATGAACAGCAGATCGAGATCGGACTGGCAGGTCAGATACTGACCGTTGGCAGATCCGGCAAAATGCTGCCAGGCCAGTGAACCGTACACCCCCATCGGCACCCGCTGCTCACAGCCAAGGGCAGCCAGCCAGTCCAGCCGTTCCCGCCAGTCGCCGGGGGCGTCGCCCAACACCTCCAGCGGCGAGGGGGACAAGGACAGACGGGCGATGGCGTTCACCGACAGATGCAGGGCGATCCGCCACCGGCCCGGGCGGGCGAGGCCGAGGCGCAGGTCATCCAGACTGTCCCCCGGCAGGCGGCGGGTGACCACCAGTGGCCGCTCGCCCGCCAGCCAGTCAGTGAGTTCGGCATGGGCCAGCGGCTCCAGCGGGGACCGCAGGTGCCTCTGCCAGTCCTGTCGAAGCCAGACCCAGTCATGCCGCCGCAACAGGGGCTCAGAGCAGCGTGCGTTAAACCGGACGCAGGCACGCTGCTCTAACCTTTTGTCCTGTCGCATTGTTGTTGCGAAAACCGGTTCCCACTTTTCGCACAATGCTTTAGACGCCCCCATGACGCACCCGCTCGGCCACCGGCCCGGCCAGCAGGCGACCCTGCCGGGCAAGGCCGCGGTCGCGCCGGGCGTCATGCCCGACCGCAGCCGCCAGTGCTTTTTCCAGACAGTCGGCCAGATCGCCCTGCCACAGCTCGGCAATCGCCCCCATGCGCAGGTAGTTTTCCACCCCCGGCGCAAAAACCGGCGAGAGCTGGCTGAGGTCCTGCAAACGCTCGACGGCGATTTTGGTGATGCGCGACATGGCTGGCAGATTCATCACCCGCACCTCGGCCTCGGGCAGGGCATAGCAGGTGTCGGCCAGCATCGACGAGGCGAGGAAGCCGCCGCTCACCGCCTGCGAATAGACCAGCCCGATCACCCGGTGACCGGCCCGGCGCGCCACTTCGATGCATTTGGCCAGATGGGCCATGTAGCCGTTGATCCCCAGCAGTTCGTCGCGTCGGCTGAGGCGTTGTCCCTGAGTATCGACCAGCAGCAGGATCGGGCGGCGGGGATGGCTGCGGACGATCTCCAGCACCTGTCCGGCGATGCGAAAGGCCAGTTCGACCCCGATGGCGGCGGCGTCGGTGGTGCCGATCACCGCCACTTCGCCATCGGCGGTCTGTCCGGTCCCGGAGAAATACTGACCATCGAAGTCCACCCGCTGACCGGCGGGAAACAGCTGCTCAAGCAGGAGTTTGGCATCCATGATCAGGCCCTCTTTCCGGCAGTGACGGTGTTGAAGTCGGCAGCTTCGAGCAGGGGCAGGCGCTCGGGGTCCTCGACGCCGAGGGCGCGCCAGATGTCCACCGCGTCGTGGCACTCGCCAAAACGTTCGATCCGCTGGCCGAGAGCGGCATGCTCGCGCTCCAGGGCTTCCAGCGACAGGTCGGGCGTCAGGGCCAGCGCCCGGATCGCCGCCGCGCGAAAGGCGGCCGTGGCATCGGCGACCAGTTCCCCGGCTTCGCCCAGCAGGGTGCGGTGCTTGCCGCCCACCGTCCGCCAGACGAGGGCGCGGTCGCGGGAGTCGAATTCCTCGACCCCACAGGTGGTTTCGATGACTTCCGGCCCGGACAGGCCCAGACGGCCTTCTTCGCTGATGATCACCGTGTCGCACAGTCTGGCAACGATGCCCATGCCGCCAAAGCAGCCGAACTGCCCGCCATCCAGCACGATCACCGGAATCCCGGCCCCGCGCACGGCCAGCACCGCCCGCATCACTTCCGAGACGGCGATCAGCCCGGCATTGGCCTCGTGCAGCCGCACACCGCCCGATTCCACCAGCAGCAGCACCGCTGTGGGCCGTGTATCGAGCGCCCGTTCCAGCAGGCCGACCAGCTTGGCGCCGTGGACTTCGCCCACCGCCCCGCCCATGAAGCCGCCTTCCTGTGCGGCCGCCAGCACCGGCTGGCCGTCCAGCCGCCCTTCGCCGACGATGATGCCGTCATCGAAAGCGGCCGGGGTGTCCAGTTGCCGCAGGTGAGGGCTCATCACCCGCGCGGAGGGCGGCAGGATTTCCTGAAAGCTGGACGGGTCCAGCACGGCGGCCAGACGCTCGCGGGCGCTGGCTTCGTAATAGCTCTGGGTCATGCCGTCCCTCCGAGGAATGCGTTCACCGCCTGATCAAGGCGCAGGGAGACCACCGCCGGGGTCGCTCCGACATCGTTGATGGAGATCCGCACGTCGGCCAGTGGATGGCGGGCGAAGAAGTCATCAAGCACGGCCTGCCAGATGGCACCAAAGCCGACGGCGGCGGTGACCACCTCCACCGCACAGGCACCGTTCAGCGGCTCCTGCTCGACCAGAATTTCCAGATTGCCCGAGCCGACCACCCCCGCCAGGGCACTGGCCTGAGCGGGATTGCAGGGACGCCCGCCACGATATTCGAATTTCAGGGTTTCCATTCTTTCCTCCGGCTCACCAGTTGCGGAAACGCTTGGGCGGGTCATAGAGGCCACCCGAGGCCCGCACCAGATCCTTGACCGAACGCGCCGCCAGCAGGTCGCGGGTGGCCAGACTCTTGTCGATGCCCAGATCCTCGGGGCGGCGGATGATGCCGCGATCGCGCAGGTTTTCGACCATCCGCTTGTCGCGGGCCAGCCCCACCGGCGTATAGCCGGCAACGCCGCGAATCGCCTGCTCGCGCTCTTCGTCGGTGCGGCACAGCAGCAGGTTGGCGATGCCCTCTTCGGTCAGGATATGGCTGACATCCTCGCCGTAGATCATCACCGGCGGCAGGTCCATGCCCGCACTTTCGGCCAGTTCCCACGCATCCAGCCGTTCGACAAAGGCGGGCTGCATGTGCTCGCGGAAGGTCTCGACCATCTGGACCACCAGCTTTTGCCCGCGTGGCATCAGGCCGCGTCCTTCACGGGCTTCACGTCCGGCCTTCAGCCAGGCCGGGCTGGCATGGCGTCGCCCACGGGCATCCGAGCCCATGTTGGGAGCGCCGCCGAAACCGGCGATGCGTCCAAGGGTGGCCGTCGACGAATTGCCCCCCAGATCAATCTGCAGGGTAGAGCCGATGAACATGTCACAGGCGTAATGCCCCGCCGCCTGACTCATGGCGCGGTTGGAACGCATCGAGCCATCGGGGCCGGTGAAGAACACGTCTGGCCGGGCTTCGATATACTTCTCCATCCCCAGTTCCGAGCCGAAGGAATGCACCGACTCGACAAAGCCCGCTTCGATGGCCGGGATCAGCGCCGGGTGGGGATTGAGCGCCCAATGGCGGCAAATCCGCCCCTTCAGCCCCAGACTCTCGGCATAGGTCGGCAGCAGCAGTTCGATGGCGGCGGTATCAAAGCCGATGCCGTGGTTGAGGCGGTTGACCTCGTATTCGGCATAGATGCCCTTGATGGCCATCATTGCCATCAGCACCTGAATTTCGGAAATCTGCGCCGGGTCGCGGGTGAACAGCGGCTCGATGTAATGGGGCTTGGGGCTCTGGATGACGAAATCCACCCAGTCGGCGGGAATGTCCACCCGTGGCAGGCTATCGACGATCTGGTTCACCTGCGCGATGACGATCCCCCGCTTGAAGGCGGTCGCCTCGACGATGGTCGGCGTGTCCTCGGTATTGGGGCCGGTATAGAGGTTGCCCGCCCGATCGGCGGCCTGAGCGCAGACCAGACTGACCCGTGGGGTCAGATCGACGAAATAGCGGCCAAACAGTTCCAGATAGGTGTGGATGGCACCGATATTGATCCGCCCCTCGGCGACCAGTTTGGCAAGGCGTGCCCCTTGCGGCCCCGAAAAGGAAAAATCGAGCCGCGAGGCGACGCCACGGTCGAACACGTCCAGATGTTCGGGCAAGGCCAGAACCGACTGGACCATGTGCAGGTCATGCACGCGGGCGGGGTCAAGCCCGGCCAGAACTTTCGCCAGAAAATCGGCCTGTTTCTGGTTGTTGCCTTCCAGACAGACCCGGTCGCCAGGTTCGAGGACGGCGGACAGCAGCGCCGCCGCGTCTTTGGCCTCAACCGTCTTGCCCTGCGTCAGGTGGGCGGCGCGGACCAGCCGCGCCTCCCGGTTACGAGCCTGGGTATTCCAGTCACGCATGATTGATCACTCCTTTTTATTCTTATGCTCTAGACAGCGTGCGTTAAATCTGACGCAGGCACGCTGATCCAACCTTTTGGTCTGCCGCATTGTTGTTGCGAAAACCGGTTCCCACTTTTCGCACAATGCTCGTTTGTCCTGTCGCATTGTTTGAGCGAAAACCGATTCCCACTTTTCGCACAATGCTCTAGCCGCTGATCGCCTTGACCGCGAGGAACAGCACCGACGGCCCCATCAGGCACCCGAGACCGGTGTGAAAGGTCGCCACCAGAGCCCCGTACGGCACAAGGCGGCGGTCGGTGGCGGCCAGTCCGGCGCTGACGCCGCTGACCGTTCCGGCCAGACCACCGAACACCATCGCCGCCTGGGGATTGTTGAGCCGCATGAAGCCAGCCAGAGCCGGGGTGAAGATCATCACCAGAATCGCCTTCACCACCCCGGTGGCGATGGACAGCGCCATCACGTCCGAACTGGCACCGATTGCCGCCCCGGTCACCGGGCCGACGATGTAGGTGACCGCGCCCGCCCCGATGGTGGTCAGCGAGACCGGATCGGTATAGCCAAACGCCCGCGCCACGGCCACGCCGACGACGAACGGGATGATGGTGCCCAGAAACAGGGCGATGAAGCCCAGCCAGCCGGCCTTTTTCGCTTCGTCAACATGGACCTCGCTGGCGGTGGCGACGATGCAGAAATCCCGCATCATGGCTCCCCCCATCAGCGCCAGGCCGCTGAACATGGTCAGGTCGGCCAGTCCCTTGGTCTTGCCGGTGATCATGCCCCCCCAATAGGCCAGCGCCAGCCCGCCCAGCACAGCAAAGGCCGAGCCGTGGACGCGCCCCTTGGTCAGATAGCGCGAGAGCAGGTTGGACACCCAGACGATCAGGCCAACCACGGCGAAAGCGCCGATCAGCTGGTTTTCCGAAATTGCTTTTTCGATCATGTGCAGCATGGCTCAGGGCTCCTCAACCGACATTGGCATCGGGAGCCCACGGCTGATCGCCATGGGATCGTTGAATGATGCGATTGATGAAGGCAATGACGCCCGCGCACAGGATCACCGATCCCGCTGCAGCCAGCAGCGCCACCGGGCCAGCCTTGGCGGCAACCAGCATATTCTGGGTGGCAGCCATGGCAACCACCACCGGGATGTACATCATCGCCCAGAAGGTGATGCCCTTTTCCGACACCGCGTTCAGCAGGCCCCGGCGTTTCAGGAAATGTTGTGAGGCGATCAGCAGCATCATGGCGATGCCGACTCCGCCGACATTGGCCTTCACCCCGATCAACCCGCCGAGGGCGTCGCCGAGCAGGATGCCCAGCAAATAGCACACGCCCAGCAGGGCGGTTCCGAAAATGATCATCTCAGGTCTCCTTCTGGCAGAGGGAGACGGCAGGCAGGGCAAAGCCCCTGCCGTGGCGACAGCTGTTGTGATCCATGATGACGTGTTCTTCCCTTGTTTCCGGCATGCACAACTGCTCACCGGGTATTTTTACCTGCATTTGAGTATGCGGTGATTCTTTTTGTGTATACAGAAAACTGACTTGTGGACGCGGAGTCAAGAGTTTTATATCCTGTCCTTCGTATGCATCCGTCCCCCGAGGCCCCCATGGATTCACCGGTCACCACTCGTCTTTCCGAGCAGTTGCGGGAAAAAATCGAGGAAAGCATCGTCACCGGTGCCTATGCTCCGGGGACGCGTCTGGAAGAAATTGATCTGGCGGAAATGCACGGTGTGTCGCGCACCCCGATCCGCGAGGCGCTGATCCAGCTCGAAGCCGTCGGCTTCATCAGCAAACGCCCGCGCAAGGGGTGGGAGGTGACGGCCATTCCGGCCCCCAGACTGTGCGAAATGTTTGATGTGATGGCTGAAATGGAGGCGATGTGCGGTCGTCTGGCCGCCCGGCGTGCCACCGACGTCGAGCAGCGACGGATCCGCCTGACCCATCAGGCTTGCCAGCGGGCGAAAGAAGCCAACGACCCGGCCGAATATTATCGCCTGAACGAGGTGTTCCATCTGGCCATTTACGACGCCAGCCACAACGCTTTCCTGATCGAGCAGGCCAGCGCTCTGCACCGCCGCCTGCGGCCCTATCGCCGTTTGCAGCTTCGGGTGCGCAACCGGATGCACACCTCGTTCAATGAGCACGAGGCCATTGTTCAGGCGATCGAAGCCGGGCAGGGCGATGTGGCCTCTGACCTGTTGCGGGCGCATGTCGTTGTTCAGGGGGAGCGTTTCACCGATCTGGTGTCATCGCTGGAAAGTCTGGTGTCCCCAAAGCTGTCGGTGGTGGCGTAACCTGTGGGGGGGGGCTGCCATGCAGCCTCTCGGGGAAGGACCAGAACGCCAAAAAGCCCGCCGTCCGGTGGACTGGCGGGCTTTTCAGATGGTGCTGCTGGAGAGATTCGAACTCTCGACCTCTCCCTTACCAAGGGAGTGCTCTACCCCTGAGCCACAGCAGCAAGCTGTTCAACTTGTTCGTCGTTGTCAGTGCTGCGTTCAGCACCTCAGCGTCGAGGCGCGCTTTATGCCACGCAGTTTTGGGGCTGACAAGGGATTTCTTGAGGGGAGATCACTTTTTTTTTATCATCGGCCTGCGACGATCCATTTCGCATGATGCAAAGGCTTGCCAAGATGACTGCCGATCCGATTGATAGCCCTGAAACCCTTGATGAGTCTGCCGGAAACAAGGCACGCCCGACCATCACCGACCGCGGCCAGAGCCGGGCAGCGGAGCGGGCCGCAGCGCAGGCCGAGGCCCTGCGGGCCAATCTGGCACGCCGCAAGGCCCAGTCGCGCGCCCGCAAGGATGATGGCGGGCAAGGGTAATCCTGTGCCTTGGCCTGTTGGCAGCCGCGCTCACTGCTTTGTTTTGTCGCAGTGATAGCGCGCAAAACCGGAACCACTTTTGCGCTCACTGCTCTGTTTTGCCGCAGTGTTGTTGCGAAAACCGGTTCCCACTTTTCGCGCAATGCTCTAAGTATCAGGTCATTTTGTTTCCTGGACCGGTGTCGCCCCGCAGGCGAACGGAAGCCTCGCATCTGGCGGGGCTTTCCGCACAAGGAGTTACAAGTTCATGTCCGTGATGCCCGATAGCTGGATCCGTGAGATGGCCACCTCTCACGGCATGATTGAGCCGTTTACCGATCGCCTGGAGCGCGGCGGGGTGATTTCTTACGGGGTGTCGTCCTATGGCTATGATGCGCGGGTGGCCGACGAGTTCAAGATCTTTACCAACGTTGATTCGGCGGTGGTCGATCCGAAGGAATTTTCGGACAAGAGCTTTGTCAACCGCCAGACCGATGTCTGCGTCATTCCACCCAACTCGTTCGCGCTGGCGCGGACCGTCGAGTATTTCCGCATTCCGCGCGATGTGCTGGTGATCTGTCTGGGCAAATCGACCTATGCCCGCTGTGGGATCATCGTCAACGTCACCCCGCTGGAACCGGAATGGGAAGGCCATGTGACGCTGGAATTTTCCAACACCACGCCCCTGCCGGCGAAAATCTATGCCAACGAAGGCGCCTGCCAGTTCGTGTTCCTCAAGGCCGATACGATCTGTGATACGTCCTATGGTGACCGGCTGGGCAAATACATGGGGCAGCGGGGCGTCACCTTGCCGCGCCTGTAACGCCTGCCTTTATCCTTTGCTCCTCCCGCTCTTCCCGACAGTCTGACATCAGGATCTTTTTCATGGACCGTATCCGTATCGTTGGTGGTACCCCCCTGCGCGGCTCGATTCCGATCGGGGGCGCCAAGAACGCCGCCCTGCCGTTGATGACGGCGGCCTTGCTGACCGACGAAACGCTGCGTCTTTCCAACCTGCCGCATCTGGCCGACGTGACCACCATGGCCCATCTGCTGGCCCAGCACGGGGTGGAAATGACCATGAGCGGCGATAACGGCGGTGACAGTGTTCATGGCCGGGTGTTCGACCTGACGGCCAAAACCATCACCTCGACCACCGCCCCCTATGATCTGGTGCGCAAGATGCGCGCCAGCGTGCTGGTGCTGGGGCCGCTGGTGGCGCGCTGTGGGGTGGCGCGGGTGTCGCTGCCCGGTGGCTGCGCCATCGGGACCCGCCCGGTGGACCTGCACCTGAAGGCGCTGGAAGCGATGGGGGCAAAGATCGAGTTGACCGAAGGCTACATCGAGGCCCGCACCGATGGCCGTCTGAAGGGCGGCACGGTGATTTTCCCCAAGGTGACGGTCGGCGGGACGGAAAACATCCTGATGGCGGCGTCTTTGGCCGAAGGCGAAACCACCATCGTCAATGCCGCGCTGGAACCCGAAGTCACCGATCTGGCCAACTGTCTGGTGGCGATGGGGGCCAAAATCAGCGGGATTGGCAGCAATATCGTGCGGATTCAGGGCGTCGAGCGCCTGCATGGCTGCGATTACTCGGTGGTACCGGACCGTATCGAGGCCGGGACCTATGCCATTGCGGCGGCGATCACCCGTGGCGACATCGAGCTGGTTGGTGGCCGGATGGAGCATCTGACGGCAGTGCTGAAGGCGATGGAAGAGGCCGGGGTCGAGGTGTTGCCGACCGAGCGTGGCTTCCGCGTCAAGGCCGACGGGGCCGAAATTCGCGGTATCGACTGCATGACCGAGCCGTACCCCGGCTTCCCGACCGACATGCAGGCGCAGTTCATGGCGCTGATGGCCACCGCCAACGGCGCTTCGATGCTGACCGAGACCATCTTTGAAAACCGCTTCATGCATGTGCCGGAACTGACCCGCATGGGGGCGCGGATCAATGTTCACGGCTCGTCGGCCATTGTGCGCGGCATGCCGCGCCTGTCCGGTGCGCCGGTGATGGCCACCGACCTGCGGGCATCGGTGTCGATGGTGCTGGCCGGTCTGGCTGCCGAGGGCGAAACCATCGTCAACCGCATTTACCATCTGGACCGTGGCTATGAACGCCTCGAAGCCAAGCTGGCGGCCTGCGGTGCCAACATCGAGCGTCTGCGCGGCTGATGCCTGACAACGACAGGGCCTGTCCGGTGCAGACAGGCTCTGTATGATTGCAGGCGGTTGGGTAGGGTCTTATGCTGTTCACCTCTATGGATGTATAAGACTTTCTGTGCCTGTATCTCTGTGTTAGGGTGCGCCTTGTGTCAAGGCATGGCTTCGCCGGTGGGGGCGGGGCCATTGTCTTGTGAAAACCAGACACGATCCCGGCGGGAGCACGCGGGATCAGGGCGTGAAAAGGGGAGTTTCTACGTCATGGCCGCAGCCCAGAAAGGTCGATCGCGAGAAGACTGCGAACTTGAGCTTCGCCGTCTGCAAGCCATGTACTCCAAGCTGCCTCCGGAAAAGCAGGCTGTCCACCGTGCTCATATGCAAGCGCGCATCGACGCCTTGATCCGCGAAATAAACGGCGAAACAGGCAAAAAGAAAAAAGGCGGCGGGATGATGCAAACCCTGCTGCTGATCGTGCTGGCCTGCGTGGTGGCGCTGGGGGCTGGCTTCTTTGGTATCACCTATTTCATGCGTGCTTCCTGAGGCCAAGCGAGGCTTGAGCCGACGGGGAACGCGCGTCTCCGGCAGCGCAAGGTACCATTCCAGAATCTCCTGTACATTCAAGATATAATCGTTTTTCCGATTTCTCCCCCGGTATGCCAAAACGCCAATTCATGGGGCCTGGGGCCGACTGGCCCCGGCGGGGGCGGGGTAGCGGCCCGCATCCTTGTTTTGAGTCTGTCCATATCGCAAATACACCGTCGTGACCGAGAGACTTTCCCGTTCCCTGCGGTCACGGCAAAGTCTCTCGTTTGTTGTTGGTTCAGCAAATGCGTCGTCGCAGATGTTCCACCTGCTCGGGATTTGCCGGGACGGGTCACTCGGGATTTGAGTCTGTTCGTGTCGCAAATACACCATCGCGACCCTGACGGGTCGCTCGGGATTTGCTATGGGGATTTGCTCTAGGCCCCTGAACCGTGTAAAGATGCCCATCCTCATTGACCATATCAGGCCTTAGTTCATCCATGTCTCTTGATCCGCTGGTGATCGCCCTGCCCAAAGGGCGTATCCTGGACGAAGCGATGCCGCTGGTGCGGGCCGCTGGCATCGAGCCAGAGCCTGCTTTCGACGATCCGAAATCCCGGCAGCTGACCTTCGCCACCAATCATCCCCATATCCGCATCATTCGCGTTCGCTCGTTCGACGTGGCGACCTTTGTCGCGTTTGGCGCGGCCCATCTGGGGGTCTGCGGCAATGACGTGCTGATGGAATTCGGTTACCCCGAAATCTATGCCCCGCTTGATCTGGGGATCGGGCCGTGCCGTCTGGCGGTGGCCGAGCCGGTGGCGCTGAGTGACAGCGACGATCCGACCAGCTGGAGCCATATCCGGGTTGCCACCAAGTACCCCGAAGTGACCAAGCGGCATTTTGCCGCCCGTGGGGTGCAGGCCGAGTGCATCAAGCTCAACGGCGCGATGGAGCTGGCACCGTCGCTGGGGCTGTGCCGCCGCATCGTCGATCTGGTCTCGACCGGTTCGACGCTGAAGGCCAACGGGCTGGTGGAAATCGAGCATATTGCCGACGTCACCTCGCGCCTGATCGTCAACCGGGCGGCACTCAAGACCCGCCCGACCGAGATGAACGGCTGGATTGCCAGCTTTGCCGAAGCCGTCAAGCAAAAGGCCTGAAACGATGCCTGTTGATCTGTACGCCAGCAGCCCGGAGTTCCCGCAACAGTTTGCGGCCCTGCTGTCTGCCAAGCGGGAAACCGACGCCGATGTCAACGCCACCGTCGCGGCCATTCTGGCCGAGGTGCGGGTGCGCGGGGACGAGGCGGTGGTGGACTACACCCGCACCTACGACCGCCTGCCGTCGCTGACGGTCGAGACCATGCGCCTGTCGCGGGAGACCATCGACAGCGCCGCCGATACCGTTCCTGCCGAGCTGATGGAGGCCCTGCGGGCTGCTGCCGGGCGTATCCGCTCGTACCACCAGCGCCAGATGCCGGAAAGCTATGATTACGTTGACGAGGCCGGGGTGCGGCTGGGGTCGCGCTGGCTGGCGGTCGAGGCCGCTGGCCTGTACGTGCCCGGTGGCACGGCGGCCTATCCGTCCAGCGTGCTGATGAACGCCATTCCGGCCAAGGTGGCCGGGGTCGAGCGTCTGGTGATGGTGGTTCCGACCCCCGACGGCAAGCTGAACCCGTTGGTGATGGCGGCGGCCCGCGAAGCCGGGGTTGATGAAATCTATCGCATTGGCGGAGCGCAGGCGGTGGCCGCGCTGGCCTACGGGACGGCGACCATTGCGCCGGTGGACAAGATTGTCGGTCCGGGCAATGCCTGGGTTGCCGCTGCCAAGCGTCAGGTTTATGGCACGGTGGGCATCGACATGATTGCCGGACCGTCGGAAATTCTGGTGGTGGCCGACAAGGACAACGACCCGTCGTGGATTGCGATGGACCTGCTGTCACAGGCCGAGCACGACACGGCAGCCCAGTCGATTCTGGTCACCGACGATGCGGCCTTTGGCGAAGCGGTCAAGCAGGCGGTCGAAGCCCATCTTCAGGTTCTGCCGCGTGCCGACATCGCCCGCCAGTCGTGGGATGTCCACGGCGCGGTGATCGTGGTCGATGACCTGGCCGAAGCGGTGGCAATTGTTGACCGTGTTGCGCCGGAACATCTGGAGCTGGCGGTGGCCGACCCCGATGTTTTGGCCAACAAAATCCGCAATGCCGGGGCCATTTTCCTCGGTCGCTACACCCCCGAAGCGGTGGGCGACTATGTCGGTGGCCCGAACCACGTCCTGCCGACCGCCCGTTCGGCGCGGTTCTCGTCGGGGCTGGGGGTGCTGGACTTCATGAAGCGGACCTCTCTGCTGGGCTGTACCGCAGAGTCGTTGCGCGCAATTGGTGGGGCGGCGGTGGCGTTGGCCAACGCCGAGGGGCTTCAGGCGCACGGCCAGTCGGTTGCGCTGCGGCTAAACATGGCAAAAGGTGGCTAGAGGATGATGCACGGGGGACGGGATCCGGCGACGGAATGCATTCAGGCGGTCCATCTGGACGAAAAAACCCTGGTACGCCGGCGCGCCGAGGTCGAGCATGAACGCAAGGTCGCCATTTACGACCTGCTGGAAGAGAACTATTTCCACGTTCTCGACGAAGCGATCACCGGCCCCTATTCGCTGCATCTGTCGATTGACGGCGACAAGCTGTGTCTTGACATCAACGATGTCGCCGAACAGCCGTTGATGCGGACGTTCTTTTCCCTCAAGGGCTTTCGCAGCATCGTGAAGGAATACTTCATGGTGTGCGAAAGCTATTACTCGGCGATCAGGACCGCCACCCCCTCGCAAATAGAGGCAATCGACATGGGGCGGCGTGGCCTGCACAACGAAGGTGCCGAGATGCTGCGCGAGCGGTTGTCCGAAAAAGCCATCGAGGTGGACAAGGATACCGCCCGCCGCCTGTTTACCCTGGTCTGTGTCCTGCACATTCGGGGATAAAGGCGTTGCCGCATTCCTTGCCCTCTGCCGTCCTGTTTGCCTGTACGATGAATTGCGTCCGCTCGGTGATGGCGGCGGGGATTCTGCGCTGGATGCATGGTACCCGGATTTATGTCGACTCGGTGGGTGTCCGGGCGGGCGAGCCGGATGGTTTTGCCATTGCGGTGATGGACGAGATCGGCATCGATATTTCAAAACACCGCTCGAAAACCTTCGATGACCTCGAAGACGACAGCTTTGATCTGGTGGTGTCGCTGTCACCCGAAGCCCAGCACAAAGCCGTTGAAATTACCCGTACTGTGGCCTGCGATGTCGAGTATTGGCGCACCTTTGACGCCACCATCGTCGAAGGCTCGCGCGAACAGCGCCTTGATGCCTACCGGCAGGTTCGCGATGAATTGCGGGCCAAAATCAAGGAACGCTTCCCGCCGGTGCCATGGGGACGCCTGTAGCTGTTCATTTAGGGCAGAACAGGGCAAATATGGGGTCAGGATGCGGAAAATCCTTGACCTTCTGCCGTAATGGCAACATACATCCGCGACTTCCAAATGTTCACGATAAAAGCCCGGAGTGGGAATGGCCAAAGAGGATATGATTGAGTTTCAGGGAGTGGTCGTTGAACTACTGCCGAACGCCATGTTCCGGGTTCGCCTGGACAACGACCATGAAATTCTTGCGCACACGTCAGGCAAGATGCGCAAAAACCGCATCCGTGTGCTGGCAGGCGACCGCGTCACTGTTGAAATGACGCCGTATGACCTGACCAAGGGCCGTATCACCTTCCGCTTCAAGTAAGTCGGAATGGCCGAACAGCCCACACGGGCCGCACCGCCGCTGGTGCTGGCCTCGGCCTCGCCGCGACGGCTGGATCTGCTGGCGCAGATCGGGCGGCGGCCGGATGCCGTTGATCCGGCAGATATCGACGAAAGCCCGCTTGCTGGCGAATTGCCCCGCCCCCATGCCCAGCGTCTGGCGATAGCCAAGGCGCAAGCCGTTGCCGAACGGTGGCCGGGGGCGATTGTGCTGGCTGCCGATACGGTGGTCGCCTGCGGTCGCCGCATCCTTCCCAAAGCCGAAGACGAAGCCACCGCACGCACCTGCCTCGCCCTGTTGTCGGGACGGCGGCATCGTGTCTATGGTGGTGTCTGTCTGCTGACCCCGACCGGCAAGCAATTGGTGCGGGTGGTGGAAACCGCCGTCACCTTTGGGGTGCTGTCGCACCAGCATGTTGAACGCTATATCGCCAGTGGCGAATGGCACGGCAAGGCCGGTGGCTATGCCATTCAGGGTCTGGCAGCAGCCTACATCCACCAGATTGTTGGCAGCTACAGCAACGTTGTCGGCTTGCCGCTGTATGAAACCGAAAACCTGTTGTTCGGCGTCGGCCTGTGAAGCAAGCCGACCGGTCGCTGACTTCCCCGCGGATTCCCCCCGTGTCGACACCCCGCCTTGATCTGGCGCTGGTCGAACGCTCGCCGGGGGAGACGCGGGTTGCCTTGCTGGCAGGTGAGCAGGTTTGGGAACTCCATCATTTTCGCGATGATGAGGCCTTGGTCGGGGATCTGTTCCTCGGCCGGGTGCGCGGTCGTGCGCCCGCCGGAGCGGCGGTGTTTGTCGACCTGGGCATGGGGCCGGACGGCTTTCTGGCTGCCGAAGACTGCCCGCAGGGGCTTCCCCCCGACGGCGCGCTGGTGCTGGTGGAAATCCTGCTGGCCGCCCGCGTCGAAAAAGGCCCGAAGCTGACCGCCAGTGTGTCGCTGGGCGGTGAGTTGCTGGCCTATAGCCCTGGCCGCCCCGGCATCAGCCTGTCGAGCAAGATCACCCACAAGGCCGAACGGACCCGCCTGCAGCAGTGGGCCGAGCAACAGGTTCGCCCCGATGAAGGGGTGGTGCTGCGCACCCGTGCCTGGGATACCGACGAACAGGTGTTGACCGCTGCCCTGTCGGATGCCCGTGCCCGCTGGGCCGATATTGACCAGAAACGCCGACAACTGTCATCTGCCGGACGGCTGTCCGGCGGGGCGTTGCCGCTGGCGGCGGCTCTGGAGGGGCGGTCGGTGGAGCGGGTGCTGTGCGCCGGGCCATCGGCCTTGCAGCAGGCACAGGCGGCGCGGCCTGACCTGATGGCGATGATTCGGGCGGCACGGGCTCCCTATCGTCTGTGGGACGATGAGGGCATCCCCGAAGCGATTGATCAGGCCCTGTCGCCACGCTGCGGCCTGTTGACCATCGAACAGACCGCAGCCCTGACCGCCATTGATGTTGATAGTGGCCCGTACAGCCCGGAAGAGGCCAACCAGCGGGTGCTGCCCGAACTGGCGCGGCAAATCCGGCTGCGCAATCTGGCTGGTATGATCGTGATTGATTTTGCCGCTCCGCGCCGGGGGGCCGAGGCTCACAAGAAGGCGATGGCGCAGGCTCTGGCGGCGCTGCTGGCCGATGATCCGGCCCGCCCGCAGGTGCTGGGAGTGTCGGCGCTGGGGCTGGTCGAAGTCCGCCGTCCGCGCCGGGGGGCACCGTTGGCTGATCTGTTGCTGGCACCTCGTCCGGCGGCAGCCTCCACCGCGCAGGCGGCGGCGCTGGACGCCTTGCGGCAGGTACTGGCGGCGGTGAACAGTGATCCGGTTACCCGCATTGCCCTGCGGGCCTCGGCGGCGATTATCGACGGTTTGCGCGGGCCGTGGCGTCACGCCTTGACCGACGCCGAACAGCGCCTTGGTCAGCCGCTGGTCCTGCAGGTGGTCACCGGGGTGGCGCGCGACTGGTTCAGTGTGACCCCGCTGTCCTGACTTGCTTTTTGATCCGTCGCAGGGATGATGCGCAAAACGCGCTCACTGCAAGAAGGCCCTGCCGAAATGAACGACACTCCCCCTGATCTGCCGGTGACACCGGTGCGCGTGGCGACAGCCGCCTGTCCGGTGTGTGGCAAGCCGGTGGAGCCACGCTATCGCCCGTTCTGCTCGAAACGCTGTGCGGATGTGGACCTCAATCGCTGGTTTGGCGAAAATTATCGCGTTGAAACCAGCGAAGAGCCAACGGAAGACCCGGCGTAACGGGCCTTGCTCTAACGCAAAATACGACAAACAAAAAACAGGATCATGGAGCGCTGCTCCATACCTCGCCGGGGCCTTGAGGCCCCGGACCCCATTGCTTTGATCATAAGAGAAAAATGGGGGTTCGGGGCCTCAGGCCCCGAATGGGCTTGGGCGATAGCCCATTCTTTTCCACCAACTGTCGTATCCTGTGATCCGAAAACCGGTTCCCACTTTTCGCACAATGCTCTACTGCCCCAAAATTCCCTTCAGCAAATCGCGCGCAGCCTTTTCCGGTTTGACCGCAGGCTGTTGCGGGTCGGCCTGTTTGGTTCCCAGCAGCCCCTCCAGCAACCCCGATACCGGTTGTTTGCCGGAGTTGGCGGCGGCTGGGGCAGCGCGTCCGGGTTCCAGCGCACCGGTCATCACCCGCACGTTCGGTTGATCAAGCGGACCGGACAGAGAGATCGGCAGCGATGAGGGCAGTTTCAGCTTTTGTTGCAGGAAATTGGCCACCAGTCCTTCGGACAGGTGTGCTTCGCCGGACAGGTCAAGGGTCCACTGCGGCAGGTTGATCAGGCCACGCAGGCGGCCCTGATACAGGGCGCTGCCGAGGTCGGCATTCTGCACGCTGATGATGCCGTTCTGTGCCTTGAAGGCCGCCTTGATGGTGGCGGCGGCTGCCGGGGTCTGGTGGGCGAGGCTAGCGAACTGGTTCAGCGCCAGCACCGGGGCCACCAGCGCGCTTTTCTGGCCGTTCTGGGCGTTGGGAAGGAGGCTGTCGATATCGAGGGTGCCCTCACCATTCAGGCTGTTGATCAGGGCGGCCTCGCTGATGCCGTGCGCGGCCAGCGTCACCGTCAGGTTCCCCTGACCGCTGGCGGCGGCGGTGCCACTGACCGCCTTCAGCAAGCGGTCAATCTGCATCTTTTGGGCGGTCAGGGTCAGGCTGGCTTTCGGCAGGTCGCTGCGCACGTTGAAATTGCCCGAGCCGTCCATCGGGCCGCCGTACAGCCCGCCCTTCAGGCGGGACAGGGTCAGCACGCCATCCTGGAGCAAGGCGGCAAGGTCGGCATTGTCGATTTCCACCCCGGCAAAAGCCAGAAAGGCGGCCTTCAGGGTCAGCTCGGCATCAACCGCCTGCCATGGGCTGCGGTCGAGCGGTTCGGTGGACCAGCGCCCGGCGGGCAGGGCAGCGACCTGCACCAGTGTCGGAGCATCGGACAGCACGTCGCTGCTGCCAGCCTCGGCGATCTGGACACCAGACACAACATCGGCTCGCTTGGCCGGTTTGCGCGCGGTGGTCCCCGCCGGAGCCACAGGGGCACTGTCGCCTTGCGGGCGGAAATCCAGTCGGTCGCCACGCAGATCGGCCACCAGCCGGGGGCGGGGGCCGCTGATCCAGTCGGCATCAATGGTGCCTTGCAGGTGGTTGCGGCCCATGCTGGCGCTCAGGGCATGCAGGGCGGTTTTCCCGGCGGCATTGCCGAGCTGCCCTTTCAGCTCCAGCGGGCCGCGGGCGGGTTGGCGCAGGGCCTCGTCATCCCACAGGGCGATCAACCGGTTGGCTTCGCTGGCCCGCAGATCGACGCTGCCCTGAAAGGACCAGGCTTGCAGCGGTGAGCGCACACTCCCCTTCAGGTCAAAGGCCACCGCCGTTCCAAGGCGGGCGGTCATCCCCATGGTCAGGCCGTGGCTGCTGGCTTGTTCACCTGACAGCGGGCCGGACAGATGGCCGTCGATGGTCAGGGGATCGCTGTTGCCAAAGCCACTCAGGGCCGACAGTCCCATCGCGCGGCCCGTCCGTTGCGGGGTCGGGGTGGCAAGGGTATAGCGCAGATCCTTGAGGGTTGGCTCGTGGGTGACATCCAGCCCGCCCTGAATTTGCAGGCTGCCACCAGCGGCATCGCGCACACCGGCATCGTGCAGCACCAGTTGGCCGTCCTGCAGGGTGGCTTCGGCATGCAGCCCCTTATAGGACAGGTCGTGCCAGGTCAGGCTGTCCATCCCGAAGCGCAGGTTGGCGTCCCAGCCGCGCAGCCAGCGCCACAGGTCAGAGGAAACCGCCGGGCTGCCGACCGGAGCGGTCTCCATCTGGTCAACGGGGGAAACCGGGGCTTGTTCTGCCGGGGCGGCAGGCTTGGCTGGGGGCGTCGCGCCACGGTAAGCATCAAGGTTCAGGCTGGTTCCGGCCAGTGTCAGGCCGATGGCCGGGCGCTGGTCAGCCCGCAGCGGCGGGCGGACGGTGGCCGCCGCCCGGACGGTGGTGGTGTCGAGGGTCACTTCGGCGTCGCGGAAAGCGATTTCCCGCAAGGTGCCACCGATGGTGACCGCGCCTTGCAGGCGGTTGAGCCGACTGTTGGGGATGTCCTGCACTTCCCCGCCCAGCCAGCGCACCACCGAGCGGAAATCATCGGATTGCGCCTGTGCCGACAGGTCAATCGCCATGCCGCCATCCTGTTCCGGGGCCGGAGACAGCCGCCCAACCATGCCGACTGACGAACTGCCGGGCAACTGCATGGTCAGCTCGTCGATCTGGGCCCCCTTGTTGTCGAGGGTAATGGCAAGGTGGCCCTGTCGCAGCACGGTCTGCCGCCAGGTCAGGGCACCGATCCGCAGGTCGATGGTGCCACGGTAGGTGGACGGGATGGGCAGACTGAACGGTGTCGATTGCACCAGTGGCACAGAGGACGGGGCGTCTGTGGTTGTGGTTTCCGGGGCGGCCTCTGGTGTCGTTTCAGGGGGCGGGGCGTCTTGCTGGTCCTTTTTCAGCGCCTGTTGCCAGCGGTCGAGATCAAGGCTGCCCAAAGCCAGTTTGGCCGATAGTTGATAGGGCTGTGACGAGCGATCCCACAGCAGGGAACCCTGAACGTGGCTGTCGCCGATATCAATCGTCAGGTCATCCAGCGACAGGCGGTCGCCATTGATCTGAGCCGAAGCGCGCATGGCCAGCGGGCCGGTGGCGGGGGCTTCCTTCAGGCCGAGACGGCGGGCAAGGCTGGCGATGTCCCTGGCATTGACCCGCAGCTCGCCATGGGCGGCCCGCCCGGCGGTTGACCCGACCAGCAGGCCGGAAAAGCTGATCGCGGCGTCGCTTTTTTCCAGCCCGAAGCGGAGGCTGAGGGGGGCTGCCTTGCCGCCTTCCAGATCACCAATCGAGGCGTCCAGCCGCAGCGGCACCTTGGTCTTGCCGTTGTGCCAGGTGCCTTCGACCTCAGCCTTGAAGGGGCCGTGCGGGCTTTCGATCCCGGTTTCAAGGGACAGCCGGTCAAGCACGCTGTCCTGTCCATTGCGGCGATAGCGGAGGGTGCCATCATGGATGGCAACCAGCGTCAGAGCGGCCAGGGGGCCGCCGTCCTGTGCCAGATGTTGCGGAGCCGCTACGGGAGTGTGGGTGCCGGGCTGGGCGGGTAGCGGGCCTTGCAGGCGGCGATCATCAACCACCTGCACTGGTCGTGAACTGGGCGAGAAGAATTCCCAGTTGGCGCCTTCGCCGGTCTGTTCCAGCAGCACCTGTGGCCGGTCGAGGTGGATTTCCTCGACCTGCACGCGCCCGGTGAGCAGGGCGGCCAGCGACAGTTTCAGGTCAATGGCGGCAATCTGCACCATGTCGGCCTGACTGCCACCGCTGCGGTTGGCCAGCCGGACGTTTTCCAGCCGAACGGTCGGCCAGGGCAGGGCGGACGGCACGATATCACCATCGACGCTGGCCTGTCTGCCGGTGGCGTCCAGAATGGCGGCTGTCACCTGACTTTTATAGCTGTTGCCATTGATGAACCATGGCACCGCCAACAGGGCTCCGAACAAAAAGCCCACCAGTGCCAGCAGACCGCCAGCCACTTTTTTGACGATTGCACTCTGTGAACCCATGGTCGCCCCGATATCCTTTTACCCGGCAGGCACAGCCTCCTGACAGACTGTGTGCAGGGGGGTGATACCATGCTGTGCGCCCTCTGTATCATCCTTTACGCGTTTTTTACGCGCACAGACGGGGCCTGTTCGCATAGATGGGGAGTCTTTTGCCAAAGGCAAGCAAACGGGGGGCTCCAGGCCCCCCGATCACAGCGCCGGTCTGGCCGGAGATGATTACTTTTCGCAGTGCGGCAGTACCCACGGCTCCTGCTCGGCAGCGGCATACCAGTCCTGCATGGCGGGCAGGGCAAGAATGGTGTCGGCATAGCCTTGTGCGGCATCGGACAGGGCGATGTCATAGGTCTTGAACCGCGAGACCACCGGGGCAAACATCGCATCAACGGCGGTAAAGCTGCCGAACAGGAACGGACCGTCGGCGGCAAAGCGGGCGCGCAGGCTGCTCCACAGGCCATCAATGCGGGCGATATCCTTTTCAATGGCCGCGCGGGTGTCTTCGGCCTCGGGGAAGCCCTTGCCCGGCAGCACCTTGCGGGTGTTCATCGGCATGTTCTGGCGCACCGGCATGAAACCGGAATGCATTTCCGCCGCCACCGCGCGGGCTTCGGCACGGCGGGCGCGGTCGGTGGGCCACAGCCCGGCTTCGGGGTACGTCTCGGCCAGATATTCCAGAATCGCCAGACTGTCCCAGACGGTGATCCCGCCATCAATCAGGCACGGCACCTTGCCGGTGGGCGAAAAGACGCGGGCCTTTTCCGGCGAGCCGTCTTCGTACAGCGGAATCAGGGTTTCGTCGAACGGGATGTTGGCCACCCGCAGCGCCAGCCACGGGCGCAGGGACCACGACGAATAGGCTTTGTTACCGATGATCAGCCGAAGCATGGGGTGCTATCCCTTTGTTGGAGGTGTCGGCGGGCATGGTAACGGCTTTGCGGAACGGCACCAAGCCCCCCGGAAGATGGGGGGCCTGGTGCCCTGTCGTCAGGATCAATAGCCGACGGTGAACCGCTGGCGCAGGTGGGCCGGGCGTTCCAGTTCATCGACCAGCGCAACGGCGTAGTCTTCATAGGAAATGCTGCTGGTGCTATCGGCGGCGACCAGCAGGCTATTCTGCCCCAGCCGGAACTGGCCGGTGCGGCTGCCGGGAATGAACATCGCTGCCGGTGACAGGAAGGTCCAGTCCAGCCCTTCCGGCTCCTGACGCAGACGGTCGAGCATCTCGGCCCCCTTGCTGGCTTCGGCAAAATAGGCAGCGGGGAAGGCCGGGGTATCGATCAGGCGCACGCCGGGGGCGACCTCCAGACTGCCCGCGCCACCGACCACCAGATAGCGGCGGACGCCAGCCTGCTTCACCGCCGCCAACAGGGCTTCGGCATCGCTGACCAAAAACATCACCGAGCTGATCACCGCGTCGTGGCCGCGCAGCAGGGCCGCCATGGCGTCACGGTCGAACAGGTCGCCCTTGCGCGCGGTGACGCCGGGCAGGGCGGCGATCTTTTCCGGGGTGCGGGCGATGGCGGTGACCTGATGCCCACGGGCGGACAGTTCGGCCAGAATGCGGGAACCGGCGTTGCCAGAGGCACCGATCAGGGCAATGTTCATCGAAATCTCCTGTATCCACATGATGTGTTGGTATCTGATGGATACTAGATGTTATAATTGCCTGCTGGTGTAAAGAAGGCACTTTTCGGGCACCTGATTACCGGCGCGTAACCACTCCCTTCCGCCCGCGCTCTGGAGCGTTGTCGCCATGACCGATACCCTGCCGCCAAACGTCTATCAGCCCCTGTGTCCCACCCGCATGATCCTCGATTGCATTGCCGACAAGTGGACGGTGCTGATTCTGGGGATGCTGGAAGACGGCCCGCAGCGGTTCAACCACCTGCGCCGCGAGGTTGGCGGCATTTCGCAAAAGGTGCTGTCGCAAACGCTGAAATCGCTGGAACGCGACGGACTGGTTACCCGCACCGCCTTTCCAACCGTGCCGGTGACGGTGGAATATGCCATCACGCCGCTGGGGATGACGCTGGCCGGAACCATTGCCGGGCTGCGCGACTGGGCAGAAAGCCATATCGGGGCGGTGCTGGCGGCACAGCAGGCCTATGATCAGCGGATGGATCAGGCGTAAGCTACGCGCCACCTATGCAGAGCAGGAGGACTGGAATGAAGGGTGTGGTGGCGGCGGTCGTGTTGATCGCTGGACTGGTAGCGATGCCAACAGCCGGACAGGCAGGCACGGAGCTGGATTTTGCGCTGGTCAACAAGACCGGCTATCCGATCGAGGAAGTCTATCTGTCACCGTCAGGAACGTCTGACTGGCAGGAGAACGTCATCAGTGGCGATGTGCTGGAAGACACCCAGGTCGGCCGCATCGCCTTTAGCGTGGGTGGCAAGGACCGGAAATGCCTGTGGGATTTGCGGGTGGTGTACAGCGACCGGGCGACGGCGGAATGGGGGCGGCTTGATCTGTGCAGCTCCAACCGCATCACCTTGCGCTATGACCAGAACAGCGGCAAGACACAGGCCGAGATCAAGTGATGCCCCTTCCGTTTGCCCTGACAGTGCGTTGGCAGCCGTCGCCGAATCATGGCCCGCGCCCGCGTGCGGTTGATACGCTGGTGCTGCATTACACCGGCATGCCAACCCCGGCATCGGCGCTGGAGCGGATGTGTGATCCGCAGGCCGAAGTCTCGGCCCATTACATGGTCGATGAAGACGGCTCGGTCCTGCAACTGGTCGAGGAAGACCGGCGCGCCTGGCACGCCGGGGTCAGCGAATGGCGTGGCGAAGGCGACCTCAACAGCCGGTCGATCGGGGTGGAGATCGTCAACCCCGGCCACGAATTCGGCTATCGCCCCTTTCCGGCGATCCAGATGCAGGCGGTGATTGCCCTGTGTCAGCAGATTCTGGCCCGTCATCCGGCGATCACGCCTTGCCGGATTGTCGCCCATGCCGACATTGCCCCCAGCCGCAAGGAAGACCCCGGCGAACTGTTTGACTGGCCGCTGCTGGCGGCGGCGGGGGTAGGGTTTTTCCCCTCCGAGGCCGACCTGCGGGCCGTCGCGCCGGTGGCGGACAGTGACGTTACGGGCTGTCTGACCCGCCTTGGCTACCCGCTGGGGCCGGTTGCGACCGACGGGCGGGTAGGGAGCGCCGGGGTGGAAAAGGCGTTGATTGCCTTCCAGCGGCGCTATTGCCCAACCAACCTTTCCGGGCAGGCCGACCTGTCCACCCGGCAGATGCTGGCGGCGGTGGAAAAAGGACTCTCGTCCTGTTGACGTAGCGGAAAGGACGCAGGTATGCGCCTTTCGAGTCTGCTCCCGTCCACCGAGTGGGAGGATGCTCCTGCCTCCGAGTCGCCTCCCCGGCAAACGGCAGGGCGGCCACCCTACCCCTGTGGCGGCAAATGGTAACAAACCTGACAGCCTTGTCTGAACTGTTACCATCTGCCGGGGCGGGTAGGGCAAATGCTGCCGCGCAGCAAGTGAGGGGAACTGCCAAAAATGACGGCGTGCTGATAATCATTCTTAATGGTGTGGTGTTTGCCTTGGGAAGGTCAGTCATCGCCATTCTGTCGTGACAGAGCCTTGTCGTAACGGAACAGGCGATGAGACCAGGCACACGCCCGGGAGGCATCCGGGCTTACCCAGGGGGGGAACAATGCCCGCCAAGTTGGAAACGTTTTATGAAGTCATCCGGCGCCAGGGGATCTCGCGCCGGAACTTTCTGAAATTCTGCTCGCTGACCGCCGCCAGTCTCGGCCTCGGCCCGGCCTTTGCGCCGAAGATCGCCGAAGCGATGGAAACCAAGCCGCGCATTCCGGTGCTGTGGCTGCACGGGCTGGAATGCACCTGCTGCACCGAAAGCTTTGTCCGCTCGGCCCATCCGCTGGTGTCGGACGTGGTGCTGTCGATGATCTCGCTCGATTATGACGACACCATCATGGCCGCCGCCGGTCATCAGGCCGAAGCCATCCTGACCGAAGCGCGCGAAAAGTATCACGGCCAGTACATTCTGGCCGTCGAAGGCAACCCGCCGCTGGCCGGTGACGGCATGTACTGCTTCCCGGGCGGGCGTCCGTTCGTCGATACCCTGAAAGACATGGCCGCCGGGGCGCAGGCGATCATTTCGTGGGGCTCGTGCGCGTCCTATGGCTGCGTGCAGGCGGCCAAGCCGAACCCGACGCAGGCCACCCCGGTGCACAAGGTGATCACCGACAAGCCGATCATCAACGTGCCCGGCTGTCCGCCGATTGCCGAAGTGATGACCGGCGTGGTGACCTATCTGCTGACCTTTGGCCGTCTGCCGGAACTCGACAGCCAGAAGCGGCCAAAGATGTTCTATTCCCAGCGCATCCACGACAAGTGCTATCGCCGTCCGCATTTCGACGCCGGGCAGTTTGTCGAAGCCTGGGACGATGAAAACGCCAAAAAGGGCTATTGCCTGTACAAGATGGGCTGCAAGGGCCCGACCACCTACAACGCCTGCTCCAGCATCCGCTGGAACGAAGGGGTGTCCTTCCCGATCCAGTCCGGTCATGGCTGCATCGGCTGCTCGGAAGACGGCTTCTGGGACAAAGGCTCGTTCTATGACCGCGTGTCGGGGATCAAGCAGTTCGGCATCGAAAAGAATGCCGATCAGGTCGGGATCGCCGCCGCCTCGGTGGTTGGCGGGGCGATTGCTGCCCATGCCGCCGCCAGCGTGGTCAAGCGCATCACCCAGTCTCCCGAAGAACGCGGCCACATCGACGACCACCACGGCTGAGCCCTGAGCAGAGGAACAACAGATCATGGCGACCATTACCACGCCGAACGGCTATACCCTCGACAACGGGGGCAAGCGCGTTGTGGTGGACCCGGTGACCCGCATCGAAGGCCACCTGCGTCTGGAAGTCAACGTGGATGAGCAGAACGTCATCCGCAACGCGGTGTCGACCGGCACCATGTGGCGCGGCATCGAACTGATCCTCAAGGATCGTGATCCGCGTGATGCCTGGGCCTTTGTGCAGCGTATCTGCGGGGTGTGTACCGGCACCCACGCGTTGACCTCGTTGCGTGCGGTTGAAGACGCGCTGGGGATCACCATCCCCGAAAACGCCAACATCATCCGCAACATCATGCAGCTGACGCTGTATGTCCACGACCATCTGGTGCATTTCTATCACCTGCATGCGCTGGACTGGGTGGATGTGGTGTCGGCACTGTCGGCGGACCCCAAAGCCACCAGCGAACTGGCACAGTCCATTTCCTCGTGGCCGATGTCGTCGCCGGGCTATTTCTCGGACCTGAAGGCGCGCCTGAAGAAGTTCGTTGAAAGCGGCCAGCTCGGCCCGTTCAAGAACGGCTACTGGGGTCATTCGGCCTACAAGCTGCCGCCCGAAGCCAACCTGATGGCGGTGGCGCACTATCTGGAAGCGCTCGATTTCCAGAAGGATATCGTCAAGATCCACGCCATCTTCGGCGGCAAGAACCCGCATCCGAACTGGCTGGTCGGCGGCGTGCCGTGCGCGATCAACCTCGATGGGGTCGGGGCCGTTGGCGCGATCAACATGGAACGGCTGAATCTGGTCGGGTCGATCATCAACCGCACGCTGGACTTCGTCAGCAAGGTCTATGTGCCGGACCTGATGGCGATTGCCTCGTTCTACAAGGACTGGGGCGCGATTGGCGGCGGTCTGTCGTCGATGTCGGTGATGTCCTATGGCGATATCCCGGAATTTGCCAACGACTATTCCGAAAAGTCGCTGCAACTGCCGCGCGGGGCGATCATCAACGGTGATCTGAGCAAGATCCACGAGGTGGACCTGCGCGACCCCGGCCAGATCCAGGAATTCGTCAGCCATTCGTGGTACACCTACCCCGACGAGTCCAAGGGCCTGCATCCGTGGGATGGCATCACCGAAGCGAATTTTGTGCTCGGCCCGAACGCCAAGACCCAGGGGCGGAACATCGAGAGCCTTGATGAGGCGGCGAAGTACTCGTTCCTCAAGGCACCGCGCTGGAAGGGTCATGCGATGGAAGTGGGGCCGCTGGCCCGCTACATCATCGGCTATGTGCAGGGCAAGCCGGAGTTCAAGGAACCGGTTGACGGACTGCTGAAGACGCTGGATGTGCCGTTGCAGGCGCTGTTCTCCACCCTCGGCCGCACCGCTGCCCGTGGTCTGGAATGCCAGTGGGCCGCCGACAAGCTGAAGTACTATTACGACAAGCTGATCGCCAACCTCAAGGCGGGCGACCTCAATACCGCCAACACCGCCAAGTGGGAGCCGTCAAGCTGGCCGAAGGACGTCAAGGGCGTCGGCTTCACCGAGGCTCCGCGCGGGGCGTTGGGCCACTGGATCCACATCAAGGACACCAAAATCGCCAACTATCAGGCGATTGTGCCGACCACCTGGAACGGCAGCCCGCGCGACCCGGCGGGCAACATCGGGGCATTTGAAGCCTCGCTGATGAACACCAAAGTGGCTGATCCGCAGATCCCGCTGGAAATCCTGCGCACCATCCATTCGTTTGATCCCTGCCTTGCCTGCTCGACCCACGTGATGGGGCCGCAGGGGCAAGAGGTTGAGGTCAAGATACGGTAAGGCGCGTTTTTCCGGGAGGAAAACGCCTCTGAAACGGCAGGGTTGGGGCGCAACGCCCCGCTCTTGCGCGAACAAGGAGGTCACTGATGAGCTTTGACAGCCGTGAAAGTGCCCTGGAGCTTCAGGGACACCGCGAAGTCCGGCCCAGCGTCTATGTCTATGAGGCGCCGGTGCGCATCTGGCACTGGATCAACGCACTGGCCATTGTGGTGCTGACCGTTACCGGCACCCTGATTGCCTATCCGCTGCCGTCGGTATCGGGCGAGGCAACCTTTGCCTTCCTGATGGGCTATATCCGCTTTACCCACTTTGCCGCTGGCTATGTGCTGGGGGCCGGGTTGATCGGGCGTCTGTACTGGGCACTGGTGGGCAATCACCATGCGCGCCAGCTGGTCACCCTGCCGATCCATAACCGGCAATGGTGGAACGACCTGTTCTATATGGCAGGCTGGTACCTGTTCCTCAACCGCGAAGCCCGCAAGTTCACCGGCCATAACCCGCTCAGTCATGTGGCGATGGTGCTGGTGTTCCTGACCTGCCTGCTGCTGATGGTGTTCACCGGCTTTGCCCTGTACGCCGAAGGCACCGGCATGGGCTCGTGGCAGCACGACCTGTTCGGCTGGGTGCTGACGCTGGCCGGCAACAGCCAGAACCTGCACACCCTGCATCATCTGGGCATGTGGGTGATGGGGCTGTTCGTGGTGATCCACATCTACACCGCCGTGCGCGAAGACATCATGTCGCGGCAGACGTTGATCTCGACCATGGTCAACGGCATCCGCATCTTCAAGGACGACCGTCCGTAAGACGGGCCAGCCCCGGAGCCTGAACCGGCTTTGGGGCTGTGACACAAGGGAACGAAAGACATGAGCATCACGCCTGACGATGGCCTGCTGGATGGCTTTGATACGCTGGTTCTGGGCATTGGCAACCTGCTGTGGGCCGATGAAGGCTTTGGCGTGCGCTGTGTCGAGGAACTGGACCGGACCCACCAGTTCCCGCCCCACGTCCGCCTGATGGATGGCGGGACGCAGGGGCTGTATCTGGTCCACTACATTCAGCAGGCGCGCAACCTGCTGGTGTTCGATGCCATCGACTGGGGGGTGCCGCCGGGCACGCTGAAGGTGGTGCGCGGCGACGAGGTTCCGGCCTTCATGGGCTGTCGCAAGATGAGCCTGCACCAGACCGGTTTTCAGGATGTGCTGGCCGCCGCCGACCTGATGGGGCACAAGCCGCAGCGGATGACCCTGATTGGCGTGCAGGCGGAAGAACTGGAAGACTGGGGTGGCTCGCTGCGGCCGCTGATCCGCCAGAAAATGGCCGGGGCGCTGGAGCTGGGGCTGGCCGAACTGGCCGACTGGGGCATCACCGGCGAACGGCGGGCGGTGCCGCTGGCGGGCAAGGATGGTCTGGTCGGCAATGACATGGACATTGCGTCTTACGAAGCCGGTCGTCCCGCTCTGTCGCAGATGGGCCTGTAATCATGTGCGTGGGAATCCCGATGCAGGTGATCGAGGTCCGCCCGCTGTCGGCGCTGTGCCGCCGTCGTGCCGGGGCTGACGGAGTGCTGCCACCGCTGGAGGAGATTGATACCCGCCTGCTGGCCGGGGTGGCCGAAGGCGACTGGCTGCTGACCTTTCTGGGGGCGGCCCGCTCGCCGCTGACCGCGACCGAGGCGGCGCAGATTGATGATGCCTTGTCGGCGCTGGAGCTGGTGATGAGTGGCGGTTCGGTCGATCACCTGTTTGCCGACCTGATCGACCGCGAGCCGGAGTTGCCGGACCATTTGCGCTGTTCTGTTTCTTCCATGGTAAAGGACCCTGCCTGATGTCCGTTCATCTCGACCGCCTGCAAACGCTGGGGGCAACGCGCCTGAACGCCGCGACGGTGGCGGAGTTCCTGACCGCCCCCGATTGCCTGATTCTGGTCCCCGGCAACCCGACCCGCGTGCGCGAAGCCAACGATGCGGCGGTGATCTTCCCCGATCTGGTTCAGGCAGTACAGAGCGCCACTGGCCGCTCGCTGGCGGTGGGCTTTCTGTCCAGCGAAGACGAAACCGAAGCCCTGCGCGCCGAACTGGGTGTGCTGGCCTATCCGTGCGTGATCGCCTGGCGCAACGGTGCCTTTGCCGGGGTGGTGGCGCATTTGCGTCCGTGGAGCGAGTACGTCAGCGAAACGACGGCCCTGTTCCCCGCCGTTGCTGCCTGATGTCGTTTAGAGCACTGTGCGAAAAGCGGGAACCGGTTTTCGCAAAAACAATGTAACAGAACAAACGGTTAGATCAGTGTGCCTGCGTTACATCACAGTACACGACACAAAGAAAACAAGATCATGGAGCGCTGCTCCACACCTCGCTGGGGCCAGTCGGCCCCAGACCCCATTTCTTTGATTATAAGAGAAAAAATGGGGGTTCGGGGCCTCAGGTCCCGAGCAGGTCCGGGCGGCAGCCCGCTTTTGTTTTCAAACTGTCGTGTCCTGTGGCGTCACATCTAATGCACGCTGGTCTATGTATCCAAGTCTCGCATCGTTGATGCCTGCAATGAGGGTTGAGTGATGGTTGGTCCCCTTCCGATGGATGCCTTTGCGGCGCTGCGCCCCGGTCCCGGTGCCGTTACCGATGCGCTGGAAACGGCGTGGCGCGAAACGCCTGCGGTGGCGCAGGCGGTCCAGGCGGTGCTGGCCGAGGCCCGGCAGGCCCTGACCGCCGTGGCCGCCGGGGCGGCAGCGATCACCATCACCCTCGATCAGCTCGATGCACCGTCGCAGACCCTGCTGGGCGAGGTGCTGGGCGAGGGCGAGGTCAAGGCGCTGATCCGTCGTCCCGATGGCGGCGAAGACCGGGTACAGGAATCGGTGATGCCCGGCCTGTGGCGGGTGCTGTGCGATGGCGTGCAGACGCTGGAAATTGCCGAAGTTCCGTCGCTGTTACGCGCCGTGATGGCTGCCCAGCCGCTGGGGCTGGCCATCCCCGACCTGCTGCCCGACGGCGCGATGAACGTCAAATCGGTCCTGCTGGAACTGGACGCCGCCACTCGCGCCTATGAAACCACGGGCCGGGAGGTTGAAGTCAACCTGACCCTGTTGCCGATGACCCCGGTGGATATGGAGGTTCTCGACCGGGCGATTGGCGTCGGGCCGATTTCCATCGTCTCGCTGGGCTATGGTAACTGCCGGGTCGATGCCTGCGCCCGTCGCCACCTGTGGACCGTGCGCTATTACAACACCGAAGACACCCAGATCCTGAACGCGGTGTTTGCGGGCGATGTGCCGGTGTCGGTGCGCGCCACGCTGGAAGACATCGGCGAGGCCGCCGAGCGGCTGGGCGAAATCACCGCCAGCCTGTTCCACTGAGCTGATGTTTTGAGAGCCGTGAGCACAAAACCTGTTTCCGGTTTTGCGCTCACGGCTCTTCACTCTTGGGGCGTTTTCTGTTCTCTCTGGATCATTCCAGATGCTCCAGGAGGAACGCTACGGTAGCCATGCCCCCTTCAACCAGAAGACTCGCCTTCATGGCGCAGGTGCCACGTTCTCTGCCATCATCAGTTCGTTCAGGACCTCGACCAGTCCAACTCGCCAATCGGCCGCTTTTATGCCGAACCGCGCTTCCAGCCGGGCGCAATCCAGCATGGAAAAGGCTGGTCGTCGGGCGGGGGTTGGATACTCTGTCGTCGTGATGGAATGAACCTGCGGCAGGGCTGGTATCAATCCCAGCCGATGGGCTTCGGTAAGGATTGTCTCGGCAAACCCATGCCAGGTGACAGCCTCGCTGCCACAAAAATGGTAGGTTCCCCATGGGGCCGGCGGATCATCGCATACCCGTAGAGCTACTGCCAGCAGGACATCAGCAATTGCTGCTGCCGGGGTTGGGCCACCCGTCTGGTCCGCTACCACCCTTAATTCGGGACGATCCTTGCCAAGGCGCAGCATGGTCTTGACGAAATTCTGCCCACAGGCACCAAACACCCAGGCTGTGCGCAGGATAATGTGCTGGGGACAGACGGCGCGAATCGCCATCTCACCTGCCAGCTTGCTGGCACCGTAAACCGAGTTCGGCCCGGTTGCCGCGTCCTCGCTGTAGGGACGGCAGGCATCCCCGGGAAACACGTAGTCTGTTGAAATGTGGAGCAGGGGAACGCCGTGGTGAACACAACTTTCCGCCAACAGGGCCGGGCCGGTTGCATTGACAGCATAAGCTGCCTCGACATCGCTTTCAGCACGATCCACTGCCGTATAGGCAGCCGCATTGATCACGACTTGCGGCGCATACAGCCTGAAAGCACGGGCGATGTGATCGGCATTGGTGATATCCCCATCCAGCCGCCCCAAAGCGTGAAGACACATCCCGGGCGGAGATCGCCGACACAGTTCGCGCCCAACCTGCCCCTGTGCGCCAAACACCACCACAGATATGGGATCGCGCATTATTCTGTGTCTTCCATCGCTTGGGTGGCAGGGGTTACGGCTGTGCGTCGTTTCAACAACGGTCTCCACCAGGCTTCGTTGTCAAGGAACCACTCAACGCTACTCCGCAGTCCCTGTTCAAAGCTGACGGACGGTTCCAGTCCAAATTGATCGCGGATTTTGCCCGGATCAATCGCATACCGGAAATCATGCCCGGCACGGTCCTGTACAAACGTAATCAGCCTGCTATAGCTCGTTCCGTCCGGGCGGGGCTGCAATTCATCCAGCAAGGCGCAGACCGTCTTGACCACATCAATGTTGCGGCGCTCGCTTTGCCCACCGATGCAATAGGTCTCCCCGGGGATACCACGAACCACCAGTTCGCACAAAATCCGCGCGTGATCTTCGACAAACAGCCAGTCACGAACATTGCTCCCTGTGCCGTATACAGGCAAAGCATGACCATCCAGAGCATTGGTAATGATCAGCGGAATCAGCTTTTCAGGGAACTGGTACGGCCCGTAATTATTGGAACAGTTGGTGACCAGCGTTGGCAAGCCATAGGTATGGAACCAGGCACGGGCAAGATGATCCGAGGCAGCCTTGGAGGCCGAATAAGGTGAATTGGGGGCGTAGGGTGTGTTCTCGCTGAACACGCCATCATCCCCCAACTGTCCAAACACTTCGTCCGTTGAGACGTGTAAAAAACGGAAACCAGCTTTTCTGGACGGCGGCAAGGCTTTCCAGTGGGTCTGTGCCGCATCCAGCAGAACAAAAGTCCCGGCGACATTGGTTTCAACAAACACACCCGGTCCGCTGATCGAGCGGTCAACGTGGCTTTCTGCAGCAAGATGCAGGACAAAATCGGGTTGATGTCTGGCAAACACCCCGGCAACGGCTGCCGCGTCACAAATGTCGATTTGCTCAAAGAAATAGCGTGGCGAATCAGCTGCTGTCGCCACATTGCGCAGGTCTGCGGCATAGGTGAGCTTGTCGATGTTGACAACGCGCCAGTCAGTGTTTGCGATGATGTGCCGCACCACAGCCGACCCGATGAAACCGGCTCCCCCCGTTACAAAAACTGTACGCTGAGGAAACGTTGTGTCGATGTAGCCACCAGCGCCAGTGACAAGAACGGTTTCCATGGTCTTTCCTTGACGGCAGGGTCGAACGGGGAGCGTCGAATTCAGGATCGTCTCAGGACGCGGCGGGCGTTAGAGCATTTTCCGTTCTCTCTGGATCACTTCAAATGCTCTAATATCTTGTATTTTCAGCAAATACGTCGTCGCAGATGGAGCCATCTGCTCGGGATTTGCTCTAGTCGAACAGCCCGACCGCCTCGTTGAACAACGGCTGCGCCAGATCCTTGGCCGACAGGCGGGCGGTGTCGGCGCTGACCGGCCAGTCGATGCCCAGCGCCGGGTCGTTCCAGCGAATGCCGAAGTCATGCGACGGGGCGTAATAGTCGGTCACCTTGTACAAAAGCTCGGTATCCGGCTCCAGCGTGACCACGCCGTGGGCAAAGCCGACCGGCACCAGAATCTGGTTCCACTCGGCGGCGGAAATCTCGGCGGCCACCCACTGGCCAAAGGTCGGCGACGAGCGGCGGATATCGACCGCCACATCAAGAATGCGGCCCTTCAGCACGCGGACCAGTTTGTTCTGGGCGTGCGGGGCGGCCTGATAGTGCAGACCGCGAACCGTTCCGACTTCGGAGGAATAGGAATGGTTGTCCTGCACGAAATCAAGGTCAATACCAGCCTCGGCAAAGGCCTTTTTATTGTAGGTCTCAGAGAAGAAACCGCGATGATCACCGATTTTACGCGCCTTGATGATTTTTACATCAGGAATGGCAAGTGAAACGATCTCGATTGACATACTCTTGAGTCCAAACAGTAACTTGAAAATGCAGCTTGATGCTACGCCAGCCCCCCCTGTTTTGCAAATACAGTTTGGTGTCGCCGGGCGGGTGTCAGTCCAGCGTCTTGCGGTACAGGCGCAGGGACAACAGGGCAATCCCCAGCCACAAAACGCCCAGAGCCAGCAGGTCATGCGAGATGTCAGGCAGGCCGTTGCCCTTCAGGACAATGCCACGCACGATGCGCAGGAAATGGGTCAGTGGCAACACCTCGCCCAGTCCCTGTGCCCAGCCGGGCATGCCGCGATAGGGGAACATGAATCCTGACAACAGGATCGACGGCATCAGGAACGACGACGCCATCTGCATCGCCTGCAACTGGGTGCGGGCCATGATCGAAAAGATGAAGCCGATGGCCAGATTGGTGCCGATGAACACCAGACAGCAGACCATCAGCAACAGCAGGTCGCCGCGCAGCGGAATGGTGAACAGCAGGCGGGCGGCCAGCAGGATGATGGCAATCTGTACCAGCCCGATCAGGATGTAGGGAGTGATTTTGCCCAGCATCATTTCCAGCGGGCGGATGGGGGTGACCAGCAACGCCTCCATGGTGCCGCGCTCGCGCTCGCGGGTGACGGCCATGGCGGTCATGATCACCATGGTTGAACTTAGCACTACGCCAATCAGTCCGGGAACCACGTTGTACTGGGTGACGCCTTCGGGGTTATAGCGCCGGTGCAGGGTCAGGCTGACCGGCTGCTCGGCTGGTTTCAGCACCGCCAGCGGTCCGCGCAGGTCGCGGTCAAGGGCCGCAGCGATGATTGCCGACAGGCTGCCCAGGGCGTTGGAGGTCGCCGCCGGGTCGGTGGCATCGGCCTCGACCAGCAGCGGCGGGCGTTCCCCGCGTGCCACGCGACGGGAAAAATCCGGGGGGAAGCTGATGATGAACTGCACGCTGCCCGCACTCAGCAGGCGGTCGGCCTCCTGCTCGCTGACATTGGGGGCCTCGATCCGGTAGTATCCCGACACCTCCAGCGCGCTGATCACCGCCCGGCTGAACGGGCCGTGGTCGGCGTCGATGATCGCTGTCGGCAGGTGTTTGGGGTCGGAATTGACCGCAAAGCCGAACAGCGCCAGTTGCATCAGCGGGACGCTGATCATCATCGAAAAGGTCATGCGGTCCCGCCGCATCTGGATGAATTCCTTCAGCATCAGGGCCAGCCAGCGACGGACGGAAAACCAGCGGTCAACCATGCTCTGCTCCTGCCTGTCCCTGTCCCTGTGTTCGGGTCACTCCGGCCATCAGGTGAATGAAGGCATCCTCCAGCGAGGGCGGGTCATCGCTCCAGACAATATCCGGGGTGTGGCGGAACGGAGCCAGCGCCGCCCCCAGTGCCTGCGCGTTGCTGCCCCCCACATGCAGGGCACGGCCAAACGGGGCGACCATCTCGACGCCCGCCAGCCCGTGCAGGGCTTGGTGCAGGCGGGCCAGTGCCTCGGGCGGGCCACTGGCGCGGGTGGTGGTCAGGCCGCTGCTGGCAACCACCTGATCAACGGTGCCACAGGTCAGCAGGGTGCCATAGGCAAGATAGGCGATGCCGTGGCAGCGTTCGGCCTCGTCCATGTAATGGGTGGACACCAGTACCGTCAGCCCGTCGGCGGCCAGCCGGTGGAGTTCCGCCCAGAAATCCCGCCGCGCCTGTGGGTCAACGCCTGCGGTCGGCTCGTCGAGCAGCAACAGGCGCGGACGGTGCAGGATGCAGGCGGCGAGGGCCAGCCGCTGTTTCCAGCCGCCGGACAGGTGGGCGGCCAACTGGCTGCGACGGCTCCACAGGCCCAGCCGCTCCAGCGTCTCCCGCACCAGCATGCCGACCTTCGGCAGACCGTGGACGCGGGCGAAAAAGGCGAGGTTTTCCTGAATGCTGAGGTCTTCGTAGAGGGAAAACTTCTGGGTCATGTAACCGACCTGCCGCTTGATGGCGGCGGCTTCGGTGCGGATGTCATGGCCCAGACAGCGGCCTTGCCCTCCATCGGGGGTCAGCAGACCGCACAGCATGCGCAGGGTGGTGGTTTTCCCTGAACCGTTCGGCCCGAGGAACCCCATGATCTGCCCGGCGGGAACGTTCAGGCTGAGGTCATTGACCACCACCCGCTCGCCGAACCGCTTGGTCAGGCCGGACACGCTGATGGCCATGCTCATGATGCGTCTGCCGGATGGGAAAAGGCGATGGTCAGCGGCTGGCCGGGGTGCAGGGCGGCGGCGGTGGGCAACGGGGTGGCCTCGACCATGAACACCAGCTTGTGATGCTGATCGCGCGAATAGAGCACTGGCGGGGTATAGGAGGCTTCGGAAGCGATGAAGCTGATGGTCGCGGTGATCGGGCCTGCGCAGCCCGGACAGCGGACGCTGATCCGTTGCCCGAGAGTCATCTGTCCCACCTGCTCGGGGGGGATGAAAAACCGCACCCGTGTACCGTCATCGGGCAACAGCATCACAACGGCCTGCCCGGCGCTGACCCCTTCGCCGGGGCGGAACAGGATGTCTTCGATGCGGCCATCGGCGGGGGCGGTGGCGTGCCGCAGGGCCAGTTTGGCGCGGGCTTCCTCCAGCGCTGCACGGGCGGCATCGGCGGCGGCACGGGCGGCGTGAATTTCTTCGTCGCGGCCTTCCTTGTCGCGGGCGGTGGCAAGGCGGGCTTTGGCGGCATTGACTGCTGCCTGATTGCGCTGGATGCTGGCGCGTGCCTCGTCAAAGCTGGCACGCGAGGCATAGCCGTTCTTTTCCAGCGCCTCCTGTCGCTGAAACTGCTGGCGGGCATAGGTCAGATCGGCCTCTGCCTGTCGGGTGTCGGCTTCCAGGGCGCGGATTTCGCTGCTCTTCTGGCCGGTCAGCAAGTCGCGGTGGCTGGCTTCGGCTTGTGCCAGCAGGGCCTCGGCCTGCTGGACGGCAGCGGTATAACGCTGGTCATCCAGGGAAAACAGCGCCTGCCCGCGCTGAACCTGCTGGCCGCGTTTGACCTCGACGGCGGTCACCATGCCACTGTCGGGCAGCGCGATGTAACGGTATTCGCCTTCGGCATAGCCTTGCACCTCGTCGGGTCCGGCGGCATCGCAGGCGGTCAGCAACAGTCCCAGAACAGCAGCGATCAGCAAGGATTTCGGCATGGTACGGCCTTGTGCAAACAGGCAGGTTCCGGTACCGGTCAAGGGGACTGACCGGCACCGGAACCAGAAAATGCGGCACTAAAAGGGGAGAGCGTTTTCGCTCGGTGTGAAAACGCTCCAGGCATCAGAACTTCAGGCTGCCGCTCAGGCCAAAGCTGACCCCGTCGCCTTCGCTGACCAGCACGCCCGAGCCATAGTTGACCGACGACACCAGATACTTCTCATCGGTCAGGTTCTGACCCCACAGGTACAGGCCGTAATGCTCGTTTTCGGCCCCAATGCGGGCGTTGACCGTGCCATAGCCGTCCTGCGCCATGGTGTTCTGCGCATCGAAATAGAACCTGGAGCGGTACTGATAGCCGACAGTGGCCGAGGCGGTCATGTCCAGCAGGTTCGGGTCCCAGCTATAGCCCAGTTCGGCGTTGCCGGTGAATTTGGAGTGGTATTGCTGCTGGTTGCCGCTGGCATCAAACGAGCCGCCGCCACCGGTGCGCGGGGCATTCTTGAAGTCTTCGTAGGTGGCATCGGAATAGCCGAGGCCAGCCCCGACATGCCAGCCTGCCCCCAGTTCGGCCCGACCCGACACTTCACCGCCATAGGAACGGCTCTTGTCGGCGTTGACGATCGGGGTGGCGGTGGTGGTGGCGTCATAGCTCAACACCTGCTGGTCTTTCCAGTCGATGTAGAACAGGGCGCTGGACAGCGACACGTTGCCGCCGAACAGGCTGTTTTTCATGCCGATTTCGTAGTTGGTCAGACGCTCGGACTTGTATTCCGCCGGGGTGGAGCCGTTGCTGAACAGCATGCTGGCGTTGAAGCCGCCGGACTTGTAGCCCTGGCTGACGCTGCCATAGACGCTGTTGTCGTCGTTGAACTTGTACCGCAGACCGGCGCGCGGCGTGGTGTAGACCTTGTCGAGCGAGCCTTCATAGGACTCCATCAGGCTGGTGGCGCCGGTGAACATCAGCGCCATGTACGAGGCGTTGTTGTGGCTCATCCGGTATTCAAAGTCCTTGCTGTCATAGCCAACGCGCAGACCGGCAAAGGCTTCGAGGGCTTCGGTCAGATCATAGGAGGCATCGCCAAAGGCAGCCAGCGAGCGGCTGTCGGTGGTGCTCTTCATCCGCAGGTCAACGCCGGTGCCGGTCAGCACCAGATTGCTGTCCCACGAATTGCCCGCGCCATAGGTTCGTTCGGTCGAGGTCAGGTCGCCGTACAGGCCGACCACATAGCGGAATGCCTGCTGTTCCGGCGAGGTATAGCGGAATTCCTGCGACAACTGGGTGAATTCGGACTCATAGGGGTTGCTGGTGCGGTGTTTGTAGCCGGTCACCCCAAAGCCCTGCATCAGGGCTTCGGTGGTGGCGAAATAGCCATCCGGCGACGAGCTGCCATCGAATTCGGTCTTCTGATACCGCGCCCCGGTCAGGCTGGTCAGCGTCGCCCCCGATCCCAGTTCATGGACGATTTCGTTGCGGGCCAACAGCGACTGACTGGTGCCGTGGAACGGGTCGGTGACGCTGATGCTGTCGCGGTCGGCCTGATAGTCGGCCAGCGTCTTGACGCCCTGATCGCGCAGCTTTTGCGTCTGGGCTTCGATGCTGGTGGTCATGGTGGTGCTGTCACTGGGGGCGGTCAGCAGGCTGAACCGGCCCTGAGCCTGTTCGTGGCCGCCGGTATCCTTGCCGCTGTTATTGTCGGTGTCGTTGGGGGCATGGTCAACGGCAATCGCCAGCCGGGCGGCAGACTTGCCCTTGGTGATCGGAGCATTGCCAACCACCTCGGTGCGTACGCCCTTGGTCCCGGCATCGACCTGCACCTTGCCGGACAGGGCATCGGCGTCGGGTTTGTTGGTGGTCATGTTGACCGAGCCGCCCAGCGTGTTGCGCCCGTACAGTGTGCCCTGCGGCCCGCGCAGGATTTCCACCTGCTGCATGTCCAGCAGGCCGCTGGTGTAGGACTGGGCATCGGTCAGCGGAATGCCATCGACGAACATGCCGACCGACGGATCAGAGTCGATTTCCGACGACCCGACCCCGCGCACGGCGACGTAGGGAGTATAGGCCGCCCCCGATACCCCGCCACCGAACTGGGCGTTGGGCGAGCTTTTCAGCAGGTCGGTGGTGCTGTGGATCTGTTTGGCGTTCAGGTCGTCTTCGCTGCGCACGTCAATGCTGATCGGGACATCCTGCACGTCTTCTTCGCGCTTTTGCGCCGTCACCGAAATGGGGGCCAGCAGCACCTGATTTTGCGTGTCGTCTTTCTTGCCGGTGTCATCGGCAAAGGCGGTGGAGCTGGCGAGCATGGTGGCAAAAATGGCGCTGCTGCGCAGCAGACGGTGTTTGAAAACAGGCATGGGTGTCCCTCTGGCGATGGGGGCGTATCGGAGGGTTGGGCGCTGCCACTTTATGCGATTAATAGTTAATCGCAATTATTTTTCAGGCTGCCTCCAGCGAGGCAGGTGTGGCGAATGAATCCGATACCGCCTCGTGAAAGTGGTCTGGTGGGGAAGGCTGTCTGCCGACGTTATGAGCGACAGGTCAGGGGCGCGTCAAGGGTTGCCCGCGCTGTCCGATCCTGTGCCTATCATATGAGATTCAACGAAAAATATATTGAATATCAATGTAATAATGATGTTTTCGCCATGACTATGCAGAAAACTTCGAAAGAAATAAGAGAAAAATCGAAAGCCCGTTCGGTTGCTGCTGCCGGGAGGGCGGACTAGGTTTTTAATAATCATTCGCAATGAACTCTCGCCGTGAAAGAGGTGGGTATGTCTATTAATAGTGGTGCCGTGGCGACCGGCTCTCACCGTGCTGCCAGCCCGGATATCAGTCAGTCATTCCTGTTCCGCTCCCCTCACGACGGCTGGTTATGGGCCGATGGGCTGGAGGATGTCTCGGACCGTGTGTGGGCCTCGACCCCTTCAGGGCTGGCCGGGCAGGTTCAACGTCTCCTTGATGCCCGGCAGGGGGAACAACAGGCTCCCTGTCTGGTGGGCGCCCTGCCGTTTCAGGGAATGGCCTCTGCCCGCCTGTTCCTGCCTGGACGGATGATCCGGGATGCGTCCTCCATCCCCATGCCGCTGCCGCAAGACCTGCGATGGCCCGCCCCGCGCTCGGCCGGGCGCAGCCTGCCAGCGGAAGACGGCTATTGCGCCCGGGTGGCCGCCGCGCTGGACGAGATTGCCGCCGGGCAGTACAGCAAGGTGGTTCTGGCGCGGGCGTTGACGCTGGAATTTGATGCTCCGGTTCCGGTTGCCGGGATGATCGCCGCCCTGGCCGAGCGTTATCCACAGGCGTTCCTGTTTGCCGTGCCGCAGGCCAACCGGCAGGGGGTGTTTCTGGGGGCCAGCCCCGAACTGCTGCTGCGTCGGTGCAACGGCTGGGTTGACAGCAATCCGCTGGCCGGGTCGGTGCCCTGCCACCCGCAGGCGGCCGAAGACCGGGCGCAGGCCGAGGCGCTACTGGCCTCGGACAAGAACCGCCGGGAGCATGCTCTGGTCAGTGAACGGGTGGCCGATGTCCTCAGTGGCTATTGCGACCAGTTGAGCGTGCCGGATGAACCGTCGCTGATCCGCACCGGCACCCTGTGGCATCTGTCCACCGCCATTCGCGGACGGTTGCGCGACCCGTCGGTGTCGTCGGTGGAACTGGCGGCGGCGCTGCACCCAACCCCGGCGGTGTGCGGTCATCCGACCGGTGCCGCCCGTCAGGCCATCTCGCGCCTCGAAGGCTTTGACCGGGGCCTGTATGCCGGGATGGTCGGCTGGTGCGACCACACCGGCGACGGTGAATGGGCGGTCAGCCTGCGCTGCGCCGATCTCGCCGGGGCTTTCCTGACCCTCTACGCCGGAGCCGGGATTGTCGCTGGCTCTGATCCGGTCGAGGAACTGGCCGAAACCGCCACCAAGATGCGGACGGTTCTGGGGGCCCTCGGGCTGACCCTGCGGGCGGAGGCAGCATGATGGCGGCCCCTGTTGTGAGATGGCCGCAGGCGGTCGAAGACCACTATCGTGCGGCGGGTTACTGGACCGAAGAGACCTTTGACAGCCTGCTGCATACCAGCGTGAGCCGCTTTGGCAATGCTCCGGCGGTGGTCGATGACGGGGTGGTGCTCAGCTACCGTGATCTGGCCGCCGAGGTCGATGCACTGGCAAACGGGCTGGCCCGGATGGGTTTGCAGAAAGGCGACTGTGTGGTGGTGCAATTGCCCAACTGCCACCAGTTCGTGGTGCTGTGCTTTGCCTTGATGCGGCTGGGGGTGGTGCCGGTGTTTGCCTTGCCCGCCCACCGCCAGACGGAAATCACCGCCTTTTGCCGCTTTGTGCAGGCACGGGCCTATTTCATCGCCGATGTGGTCGGTGGCTTTGACTATCGCACACTGGCGCGGGCGGTGCTGGCCGAAGACGGCGTAGCGGTGCAGGTGGTGGTGGTCGGCGAGGCCGACGGCTTTGTTTCCTATCAGTCGCTGCGACAAGACGGCGTGGTGCCCTGTGTCGCACAGGCCGCCGATGTGGCCTGTCTGCTGCTGTCGGGGGGCAGCACCGGCATCCCCAAGCTGATTCCCCGCCGCCATTGCGATTACCTGTACAACGTCCGCACCAGCGTTGAGGTCTGTGGCTTCGGGCGGCAGACGGTCTATCTGGCGGCCCTGCCGGTTGCGCACAACTTCCCGATGGCCTGTCCGGGGTTCTTTGGCACCCTGATGGCGGGCGGAACGGTGGTGCTGGCCGCCGATCCGGGGCCGGATACCTGTCTGGAACTGATTGCCCGCCATGGCGTTACCGATACCGCGCTGGTGCCGCCGCTGGTGATGCTGTGGCTGGATGCGGTGGCGGCGGATGGGCGGTTGCGCGACCGGCTGCGCTCGTTGCGCTGCCTGCAAGTGGGTGGGGCGAAGCTGGTCGAGGAAGTGGCCCGCCGGATCACCCCCACCCTCGGCTGCCGGGTGCAACAGGTGTTCGGGATGGCCGAAGGGTTGATCTGTTACACCCGTCAGGATGACCCCGACGCGCTGGTGATGGTGGCGCAGGGACGCCCGATGTCACTCGCAGACGAGGTGCGGGTGGTGGACGACAGCGATCACGACGTTGCCGACGGCACCATCGGGCAATTGCTGACCCGCGGGCCGTATACCATTCGCGGCTATTACCAGTTGCCCGAACACAACGCCGTCGCCTTTACCGAAGACGGTTTTTACCGCACCGGTGATCTGGTGCGCCGCCTGCCCGATGGCAGTCTGGTGGTCGAAGGCCGGGTGAAGGACCAGATCAACCGGGGTGGGGAAAAGATTTCTGCCGAAGAAGTCGAAAACCTGCTGCTGGGGCATCCATCGGTGTTTGACGTTGCGGTGGTGGCCATGCCCGACAAGACCTGGGGCGAACTGAGCTGTGCCTTTGTGATCCCCCGTGGCCCGGCCCCGCGTCCGCTTGACCTGACCCGCCACCTGCGGGCGCAGGGGCTGGCGGCCTTCAAAATCCCTGACCGTATCCAGTTCATCGACGCTTTTCCGGCGACCGGGGTTGGCAAGACCAGCCGCCGCGCCCTGCGTGATGCCTTGCAGGCGGAATATTTCTCCGGGCCTGAACTGGCTTGCTGATCTCCCCGCCGCTTTTGCCGTTACAGAAAGGATCTGGCATGAAGACGCCCGATGCGTGCGCCTCGCTGGCCGATATTCGTCTTGGCATCGATACTCTCGATGCGGAAATCGTGGCCCTGCTGGGGCGACGGCTGGACTATGTTCTGGCTGCTGCCCGTTTCAAGACCGATGAAGCCAGCATTCCGGCCCCCGAACGGGTGGCGGCAATGATGCCCGACCGCCGCCACTGGGCCGAACAGGCCGGGCTGGACCCGGATTTTGTCGCCGGGCTGTTTGACATCCTGATCCCGTGGTTCATCCAGCGCCAGATCATCTACTGGCGGCAGCAGTACGGACAGCCACAGCCGACCGACGGGGGTGCAGCATGAGCGAAGGACCGATGTCCCTGCTGCACGCCGATGGCCTGCGGGCGTGGCTGGCCGACCGGTTGCAGTGTTCCCCCGCCGAGATTGCCGATGGCGAATCGCTGATCGAGCTGGGGCTTGATTCGCTGTCGGTGATGCGGGTGCCCGGCCTGCTGGCCGCCTGCGGGGTGACGGTGAAGGTCTCCGAGCTGATGGCCGCCCCGACGCTGGCCGCCTGGTACGCCCTGATTGCCAGCCGCCTGCCCGAGGCCGTGAAAGCCGAGGCTGCACCGCAGGTGATGGCACAGCGCGACCGCTTCCCGCTGACCGATGTGCAACGGGCGTACTGGCTGGGGCGGACCTCGCTGTTTGAACTGGGTGGGGTGGCGGCGCACGGCTATCTGGAACTGGCCTGCTCCGATCTTGATCCGCTCAGGCTGGAACGGGCGCTGGACGCCACCGTCGCCCATCATCCGATGTTGAGGATGGTGGTCGGCGAGGACGGTATGCAGCACATCCTGCCAGAGGTGCCGCCGTACCGGATTGCCTGCGCTCAGGGGCTGACGGCGGCGCTGGCGACCCGTGCCGAGATGCGGCAGGCGGTGTTGCCCGCCGATCGCTGGCCGCTGTTTGATATCCGCCTGACCCGGCTGGAGGACGGCGACTGGCGGCTGCATGTCGGTTTTGATGTGCTGGCGGTTGATCTGGCCTCGCTGGACCTGTGGCTGCGCGACTGGTACCGGCTGTACCGCCAGCCTGCGGCGGTGCTGGATCAGCCCGCGACCCATTTCAGCCAGTACGTCGCCCGGCTGGAGCAGCGGCGGGCCAGCCCGGAAGGGCGGCGCGCCCGTCAATGGTGGGAGGAACGCCTGCCGACCCTGCCGCCATGCCCGGACCTGCCGCTGGCCTGTGACCCGGCCACCATCCGGGCGCCACAGTTCGAGCGGCTGGCGCATGTGATCCCGGCGGAACAGTGGCACAGCCTGAAGGCGCTGGCGGCAAAGGCACAGGTCACGCCGTCGGCCCTGATGCTGACCACTCTGGCCGAAGTGCTGGCCCAGTGGAGCCGGTCGGCGCATTTCACCCTCAACCTGACCCTGTTCAACCGCGACAACAGCGGCCTGGATGTCAGTGGCGTGGTGGGCGATTTCACCTCGCTGTTGCTGGTCGAGGCCGATTTGCGCCAGCCGCAACCGTTTGCCGAACGGGCGATCCGCTTGCAGGACGAGGTCTGGCGGGGCGTCGATCATGCGGTGATCAGTGGCGTCGAAGTGATCGGGCGGCTGGCCGAGCTGCGCCATCAGCAGGGCCGGGCGATCATGCCGGTGGTGTTTACCAGCGCCATCGGGGCGGGCAGCTATCTGGATGCGGTGGCCGGGTTCGGCACGGTGGTTGATGCCTCGAACCAGACGCCCCAGGTCTGGCTGGATGTGCAGGCGGTGGACCATGACGGCGGGGTGATGCTGATCTGGGACAGCGTGGCCGGACTGTTCCCGTCGGGCCTGCTGGCGGCGATGCTGGCGGCGCAGGTGCGCCTGCTGGACACCCTGACCGAAACCGCGGCGTGGGAGGCGATGGTTCCGGCCCTGCTGCCTGCGGCTCAGGTCGAACAGCGGCTGCGGGTCAACAGCACGGCGCAGGATCTTCCGGCCAACCGGCTGTTGCAGGCTCCCTTTCTGCATCAGGCCCGCCTGACCCCCGACGCTCCGGCGCTGATCACCCCCGACCGCACGCTGACCTATGGCGAGCTGGAACGGGCCAGTGCCCGGCTGGCGGCACAGGTGATGCAGGCGGGCAGCGCGCCCGACCGGCTGGTGGCGGTTGTCCTGCCGCGTGGCTGGCAGCAGGTGGTGGCGGTGCTGGCCATCCTGCGCGCCGGGGCCGCCTATCTGCCGCTGGATGCCGGGTTGCCTCCGGCCCGGCTGGCGGCGTTGCTGGCGCAGGGGGAATGCGCACTGGCGCTGGTGGCCGAGGGAGTCACGCCTGACCTGCCGCCGACCATCGCAACGCTGCCGGTCGGCGCGGCGTTGCTGGCCGAGGGCCCGGTGCCGCTGGTGTCCTGTCCGGCCAGCCCCGACCATCTGGCCTATGTGATTTTTACCTCCGGTTCGACCGGAGTGCCCAAGGGGGTGATGATCGACCATCGCGCCGCCCTCAATACGGTGCTCGACATCAACGCCCGCTATGGCGTGACCGCCGCCGACCGGGTGCTGTCGGTGTCGTCGCTGGGGTTTGATTTGTCGGTCTATGACCTGTTCGGGGTGCTGGCCACCGGAGGGGCGGTTGTCCTGCCGCGTCCGTCTACCTCGCCCGAACCGGCCCACTGGCTGGAGATGCTGCACGCCCACCGGGTGACGCTGTGGAATTCGGTGCCAGCCCTGTTCCGCCTGTTGCTGGAACAGGCCGACAGTGCTGCCGGGCGGCAGGCGGTGCAGGCGTTGCGGCTGGTGATGACCAGTGGCGACTGGCTGCCAGTGGCGCTGGCCCGCCAGATTCTGGCCGAGCCGGGCGAGCGGCAGGTGGTCAGTCTGGGCGGAGCCACCGAGGCCGCCATCTGGTCCATCGCCCACCGGCTGCACGAGGTGCCCGCCGACTGGAGCAGCATTCCCTATGGCCTGCCGCTGGCCAACCAGCGGTTCCATGTGCTCGATCACGCCTTGCGGCCCCGTCCCGACTGGGTGGCGGGCGAGCTGTACATTGCCGGGGCCGGTCTGGCGCGTGGCTACTGGCGCGACGGCCCGCGCACGGCCCGCGCGTTCCTGCGCCATCCGCACAGCGGCGAACGGCTGTACCGCACCGGCGATCTCGGGCGGATGCTGCCTTCGGGGGAGATTGAATTCCTCGGGCGTGACGATGATCAGGTGAAAGTCAACGGCCTGCGCATCGAACTGGGGGAAATCGAACTGGCGCTGACACAGCAGCCGATGATCGAGACGGCGGCGCTGACGGTGGTGCGCAGCCCGCGCGGCGACCGGCTGGCGGCCTTTGTGGTGACCACCGGGGCCGAAGAGATTGACGTGCCCGCGCTGCGGCAGGCCTTGCAGCAGGTGCTGCCCTCCTCATGGGTGCCGTCGTCGATCGAGCGGCTGGCGGCCCTGCCGCTGACCGGCAACGGCAAGATCGACCGGGCGGCGCTGGCCCGGCTGGCCGACCAGCGGCAAACGGAGCAGGTCGTGGTGCCGCTGCCGCCGACAACCCGGCTGGAACAGCAGGTTGCCGAGGTGTGGCAGCGCCTGCTTGGTGCTCCGGTGGCCAGTATCGAACAGTCCTTCTTCGACGCCGGCGGCACCTCGTTGCAGGCCACCCGGCTGGCGGGCGAGCTGTCGGCGCTGGTTGGGCGGACGGTGGGGGTGGTGGCCCTGTTTGCCCATCCGACCATTGCCGCACAGGCCCGCTTTCTGGCCGCAGCGGATGCTGACCGCGCCGGTTCCCCGTCTGGCGCGCAAGACCGCGCTGGTTCCTCGTCTGGCGCGCAGGAGCGCGTTGGTTCTTCATCTGGCGCGCAGGAGCGCGCCGGGGTCCGTCGTGACTTGCGGACGGCAGTTTTTCAGGCGCGCCGCGAGCGCGCCGTAACCGGAGGCTGACACAATGGCCGAACCTTTTTCCCTGCCGCCCTTTTCCCTTGCGGTGATCGGCATGGCAGGCCGCTTTCCGGGCGCTGCCGATCTGACCGGCTTCTGGCAGACCCTCTGCGCTGCCACGCCGGCGGGGCGGGATCTGGCGGGTGATGCGGCCCCGGACGTGGTGCGCTATGGCTATCCGCTGGAGGGCATCGACCAGTTCGACGCAGCGTTCTTTGACATGTCGCCGCGCGAAGCGGCGCTGACCGACCCGCAGCACCGGCTGTTTCTTGAATGCGCCTATCACGCCCTGGAAGACGCTGCCCTCTGTCCGACGCCCGACGGTCCGGCCATCGGGGTCTATGCCGCCTGCAACTTCAACAGTTACCTGTTTCAGGTGACACGCGGCATCAGCATGTTGAATCCCACCGATTACTTTGATGTGGTGATCGGCAATGACAAGGATTACCTCGCCTCACGGGTGGCCTACAAGCTGGACCTGAAAGGCCCGGCGATGGCGGTGCAAACCGCCTGTTCCTCGTCGTTGACGGCGGTGGCGGTGGCCGCTCAGGCGTTGCTGAGTGGACAGTGTGATGTGGCGCTGGCCGGTGGTGTCGGCGTGCGACCCGATCAGGACAGCGGCTATCGCGTTGAACAGGATGGCGCGCTGTCGGCCGATGGCCGGGTGCGGGCGTTCAGCGATGATGCCAGCGGCGTTGCCGATGGCAACGGTGTCGGGGTGGTGGTGCTGCGCCGTCTGGAAGACGCGGTGGCGGCGGGGGATCGCATCTATGCGGTGATCCGCAGCGCGGCGGTCAACAACGACGGCGCGGCCAAGGCGGGTTTTTCGGCGCCCTCGGTGGCCGGGCAGGCGGCGGTGATCGAAGAAGCCCTTGCGCTGGCCGACGTGCCCGCCGACAGCATCGGCTATCTGGAGGCACACGGCACCGGCACGCCGATCGGTGATCCGATTGAAATCGCCGCCTTGCGGCAGGCCTGGCACGGTGCTGCCCGTGGGACCTGTGTGCTGGGGTCGGTGAAAACGGTCATCGGTCACCTGAATGCCGCCGCTGGCATTGCCGGGCTGATCAAGGCGGTGCTGGCCCTGCACCATCGCCAGCGGCCCGGACTGGCCAATTTCCACGCCCCGAACCCTGATCTGGGGCTGGACGACAGCCCGTTCGTCATCCAGACCGCCACCACCGACTGGCCGGAGGGCGACACGCCCCGGCGGGCGGCGGTCAGCTCGTTCGGGCTGGGCGGAACCAATGTTCACCTGATTCTGGAACAGGCCCCTGTCGACCATCACAAGACGGAGGACACCGATGCGACCGTCAGCCTGACCCTGCCGCTGTCGGCGCGTAGCGAAACGGCCCTGTTGCAGCAGGCCAGCCAGTTGGCGGCGCTGCTGGAACAGCCCGGGGCTCCGGCGCTGTCGGCGGTGGCGCACACCCTGTGCCATGGCCGCAGGGCGTGGGAGTACCGCTGTGCGGTGCAGGCCCGTACCCCGGCGCAGGCGGTTCGGGCGTTGCGGGCCGGAACCCTGAAACGCAGCCTGCGGCGGGTGGCCGACCCGGCCCGTCCGGCGGCGGTGTGCTTTGTGTTTCCGGGGGCCGGTGCCCAGCAGGTCGGCATGGGGCTGGGGCTGTACCGGACCCTGCCAGCCTTTGCCGATGCCTTTGACCGGTGTGCAGCGGCATTCCGGGCCGAGGCCGGTCTGGACCTGCTGGCCGTCCTGAGCGATGCCGGGGCGTTGCAGCAGCCGGTGGCCGGGATGGCCGCCCTGTTTGCCGTCGATTATGCGCTGGCCTGTAGCCTGATGGCGGCAGGGGTGGTCCCGGACAGCCTGATGGGCCATTCGCTGGGGGAATATGTGGCGGCGACGCTGGCGGGGGTGTTCACCCTGCCGGATGCGGTGCGCCTGATCACCCTGCGGGCCCGCCTGATTGCCAGCACGCCAGCGGGTGGCATGATGCTGCTGCCGTTTTCCGGGGCCGAAGCCAGTACCCTGTGTGGCGATGATATCGCGGTGGCGGTGATTACCGGCCCGACCGCCTGCATCGTCTCGGGGGCCAGTGATGCCTTGCAGGCTCTGGCCGCCCGGCTGGATGCCGACGGACGGTCGTATACCGTGCTGGCGGCGGAACGGGCCGGGCATTCGCCGCTGCTGGACCCGGTGCTGGAGGACTTCCGCCGCGCCGTTGCCTCGGTTCCGCGCCATGCCCCACGGGTGCCGCTGGTGTCGAACGTATCGGGGACATGGCTGACCGCCGAACAGGCGACCGATCCGGCCTATTGGGTGGACCAGTTGCGCCAGACCGTCCGCCTGTCCGACGGAATCGGCTGTCTGGCCGCCGACCCCGACCGCCTGTTTCTGGAGGTCGGGCCGGGGCGCGGGCTGAGTGCGTTGATCCGCAAGCATCCGGCCATCACTGCCGGGCGGGCGATCATTCCGCTGATGAAAGCCGACGGCAAAAGCGACGAGGATGTCGATGTCTGGAACGAGGCGCTGGCGCGGATCTGGGCTGCCGGTGGTGCAGTCCCGCTGACCGCTCTGGCGCCGACGTTGGTGGCCGGAAGGCCGGTGTCGTTGCCGCCCTATCCGTTCGACCACCGCCGCCACTGGGCCGAGGGCGAAGCGCCCGCGCAGCAGGCCGCCGCACCGGCAGGGCATACCGCTGAAAACTGGCTGTATCAGCCGGTGTGGCAACAGGTGCCCTGGCCCCCGGCAGCGGAGGCCGCCGAGGTGGTGGTGCTCGGGCCGCTGGCCGATCGCCTGTCTGCCGGATGGGCGGCACAGGGCTGGATCGTGCATCCGGTGGCTGACCTGTCGGCTTTGCGCGCGCTGTTGCAGGAGCGTGGCGGGGTCATCCGCTACCTGATGGATACCACTCTGCTTGACCTGCCGCTGGACAGCGCCCCGCAGGCGGTGCTGGCGGCGGCCTACCATCATCCGGTGGCGTTGGCGGCGCTGCTGGCCGACCTGTCGCAGGCGTCACCGCTGACGGTGCTGTTTGCCGTGCGCGGGCTGGCGCAGGTGCAGGGAACCGAGGCGGTTGATCCCCTGCGGGCGGCGGTGCTGGGGCCGTGTCGGGTTCTGCCGTTTGAAGTACCTGCGGTCGCTTCTCTGGTGGTGGACTGGCCGGAAAACAGTGATCTGGCTGATCTCCCCCGCCTGCTGTCGCTGGCGGAACAGGCGCCGTTGTCGCTGGCCGCCGTCCGGCATGGGCGGCTGTGGCTGGCCGAGGTCGCGCCGGTGGCCCTGCCTGCCCGGCCTGCGGCGCTGCCGGTGGTGGCCGGAGCGGCCTATCTGATTCTCGGTGGCAGTGGCGGTATCGGGATGGCGCTGGCGCAGTGGCTGGCGCAGCGGGCCGAGCAGGAGGGCACGCCGATCACGCTGGTACCGCTCCAGCGTCGCCCGCCACCGGCCGCGCTGTGGGAGGGTTTGCGCTCGTCGCTGGTGCGGGTCGAGCCGTCTCAGGCGGATCTCGCTGACCCGGCGGCGCTGGCCGCCGTGGTGGCGGCCCATCCGTCCCTGCGCGGGGTGATCCATGCCGCCGGGGTCAGTGGCGGCGGCCTGATGCAGGCGGGCGTACCGCAGGGGGCGGCCAGCAATTTCGGGCCGAAGGTCTTCGGGCTGCTGGCGCTGGAACAGGCGCTGGCCGGGCGTGATCTTGACTTCATCCTGCTGTCGTCGTCGCTGGGGGCCTTCAGCGGCACCATCGGGCAGGTGGACAATACTGCCGCCAACTGCGTGCTGGATGCCTGGGCGATGGCCCATCCCCTGCCACGCTGCGCCCGCAGTCTGTCCCTCAACTGGGATGTCTGGCGCGAGGTGGGGATGATCACCGCTCTGGGCGAGCGCCACCGCCAGATCACCGGTGAAGAGATGACCCATGGCCACAGCCCCGAACAGGCGCGATGGGCGCTGGAACGGGCGCTGGCGGTGCGGGGGGGGCCAGTGGGGGGTGCTCAGGTGGCAATTTCCACCCGTCCGCTGCCTGCGATGCTGGCCGACCTGCGCCAGCGACGGGCGCAGGCTACCCGGGTCTTTGAGCAGGTCACCCTGACCGCTGCCACCGGCGGTGAGCGGCCCGACCTGCTGACGCCGCTGGTTACGGCCCGCCATGATGTGGACCGCTGCCTGCTGCTGCTGCTCGAGGAACGCCTCGGCATTCACGGGCTGGGGATCAACGACGATTATGTCGAACTGGGTGGTGACAGCCTGCTGGCGATGCCACTGGCCGCGGCCATCCGCGACACCTTTGCCGTGCCGTTTCCGGTGGCGGCACTGTTCCGCACCCGCACCGTTGCCCGCATTGCCGACCACCTGATGAACGACGAGGCCACCGCCGCCCGCCTGCTGGCGTTGGCCGGGGTGCTGCTACAGGTGCGGGCAATGTCTCCTGATCACGTCAAGGCCGCGCTGATGGCGCCGGGCCTGGAGGCTGCACAATGACCGTTTCTTCCTTTCCGGGCCTGTCTGCCGAACAGCAAAGCCTGCTGCAAAAGCTGTTGCAGGCGCAGGGGCTGGCGGCACCGGCGGCTGAAGCTGCGGCTCCCGCTGTCGTGGCTGATGACGACAGGAACGCCCCCTTTCCGCTGACCGATATCCAGCAAGCCTACTGGCTGGGCCGCCTGCGCGGCTTTGAGCTGGGGGGCGTCGCCAGTCACGGCTATCAGGAATATGACTGCGGCGCGCTCGACATTGACCGCTTCACCTGGGCGCTGAATCAGGTGATCGCCCGCCATGACATGCTGCGGGCGGTGGTGGGCAGCGATGGCCTGATGCGGGTATTGCCCGAGGTGCCGCCCTATCAGCTGATGGTCGAAGACCTGCGCGATCTGGGCGACAGCGAACAACAGGGCATTCTGGCCGAGCTGCGCGCCGAGCTGTCGCATCAGGTGCCGGACCCGTCGCAATGGCCGCTGCTGTCGATCCGCCTGACTCTGCTTGGTGACCAGCGCACCCGGGTTCACTTCAGTTGCGATGCGATCATTGCCGATGTTTACAGCGTCTTTCTATGCCTTGACGAACTGGGGCAACTGTACCGCAACCCGCAAACGGTCCTGCCGCCTCTGGCCTATAGCTTCCGCGACTATGTGCAGACCCTGAAGGCCGCCGAGCAGACGGCGGACTTCGCCACCGCCCGCGCCTACTGGCTGGAGCGGCTGGACAGCCTGTCTCCGGCCCCGGACCTGCCGCTGCTGGACCATGCGCCCGCTCAGCCGCTGTTCCGCCGTCGCACCCTGATGCTGCCGCCCGCGCAGTGGGAGGCGATCCGGCAGGGTTGCGCGGCCCGTGGCCTGACGCCGTCGCTGCTGCTGCTGGCCGCCTATGCCGAGGTGTTGCGCCTGTGGAGCCGCTCGCCTGCCTTTACCCTCAACATGACCATTTTCAACCGCCCGCCGCTGCATCCTGACATCGAGCGCATTGTCGGGGATTTCACCTCGACCATTCTGCTTGATGGCGGCGCACCGCTGGCAGGCGAGGGCTTTGCCGCGCGCGCCTGCCGCCTGCAACGGCAGTTCTGGGATGACTTTGCCCACAGTGCCTTTTCCGGTGTGCGGGTGTTGCAACACCTGTCCCGGAATCAGCGCGGGACCGCCGCCATGCCGGTGGTGTTCACCAGCGCGCTGGGAACCGGCGATGTCGGGCAGGCGCTTGATACCGGCAACAGCCTGCTGGGCCGTCCGCACTATTCTATCACCCAGACGCCACAGGTATGGATCGACCATCAGGTGTTCGAGGTGGACGGCGGTCTGGGGGTGAACTGGGACGTGGTGGAGGGCCTGTTTGCACCGGGGGTGATCGAGGCGATGTTTACCGCCTATCACCGGCTGTTGCAGGGTCTGGCCGAGGGTCCGGCGCTGTGGGAGGCGGTGCAGCCGGTGGACCTGCCCGCCGACCAGCAGGCCGAGCGGGCAGCGGTCAATGCCACCGTGGCCGATCTGGGGCCGGATGAGCTGTTGCACCGTCCGCTGCTGGCGCAGGCCCTGCGCACGCCCGACGCGATGGCGCTGATCACCCCGCATCAAAGCCTGACCTATGGCGAGATGGCCGGGCTGGCGCTGGGGCTGGCCGCGCAGGTGCGCCCGCTGTGCCAAAGGCAGGGGCCGCATGTGCCGCTGGTGGCAGTGGCCCTGCCGAAGGGCTGGGAGCAGGTGGTGGCGGTGCTGGCGGTGCATCTGGCCGGAGCGGCCTATGTGCCGCTCGACCCCGACCTGCCGCCCGCCCGCCGGGCGGTGGTGCTGGCCGAAGCGGCACCGGTGGCGGTGATCACCTCGGCGGCGCTGGCGGCGCAGGACTGGAGCGGCCTGCCGCTGCGGCTGGTCGACGATGCCCGCTGTCTGCCGCTGCCTGCACAGGTGCCGCCTGCACTGCAACACCCGGATGATCTGGCCTATGTGATCTTTACCTCCGGCTCCACCGGCACCCCCAAGGGGGTGATGATGGACCATCGGGCGGTGCTGAACACCATCCGCGACATCAACCAGCGCCATGGCGTCGGGCCGCAGGATGCGGTGTTTGCCCTGTCGTCGCTGTCCTTTGACCTGTCGGTCTATGACATCTTCGGCCCGCTGGCCTGTGGCGGGCGGCTGGTGATCCCGTCACCTGCCGACCTGCGCAATCCGCAGGCGTGGGTGTCACTGTTGCGGCAGCATCCGGTGACGCTGTGGAACAGCGTGCCTGCCCTGTGGCAAATGCTGGTGGAGTACGGCGCGCCGATCCCGGCCCCCCGGCTGGCGATGCTCAGTGGCGACTGGATTCCGCTCGATCTGCCGCCGAAATCGCAGGCGCTGTTGCCGGAAACCACGCTGGAGTCACTCGGTGGGGCCACCGAGGCGGCCATCTGGTCGATTGCCGGGCCGGTGCCGCTGTCACCCTTGCCCGGCTGGCGGTCGGTGCCCTATGGCCGTCCGCTGCGCAATCAGGGCTTCCATGTCCTGCGCGACGACTTCAGCGAGTGCCCGCGCCATGTGCCGGGACAGTTGTTCATCTCTGGCGTCGGGCTGGCACAGGGCTACTGGAACGACCCTGAGCGGACGGCGGCGCAGTTCGTCACCAACCCGCATACCGGCGAACGGCTGTACCGCACCGGCGACCTCGGGCGCTGGCGCGAGGGTGGGGTGATCGAATTCCTTGGCCGTGAAGACCATCAGGTGAAGATCGCCGGGCACCGGATCGAGCTGGGCGACATCGAAGCGGCGCTGATCCGTCATCCGGCGGTGGCGCAGGCAGTGGTTGATGCGGTGGGGGAAACTCCGGCGCGGCGGCGACTGGCGGCGTTCGTGGTGCCGTGCGACCCGGCACAGCCGCCGCTGCTGGCCGACCTGCGCAGTCATCTGGCGGCCCTGCTGCCGGCTTACATGGTGCCGGGGCTGTATGCGCTGATTGACGCCGTGCCGCTGTCGGCCAATGGCAAGCTCGACCGTCGCCGCTTGCCGGAGGTCCGCAACGATGACACCCCCCGCCCGGTCGAGCGTCCGCACTCCGATCTGGAGGCGGTGATTGCCGAGGTGGTGGCGTCGCACCTCGCCGTCCCCGCTGTCGGGCGGCAGGAGGCTTTTTTCGAGGTGGGAGCCACCTCGCTGTCATTGATTGCCATCCATCGCGACCTGCAACAGCGCCTTCAGCGTGAGCTGCCGCTGCTGGTGCTGTTTGAACATCCGACCGTTCAGGGCGTGGCCGCCTTTCTGCAGGGCGCACAGGACGACAGTCAGGACCATGCCAACCACCGTGCCGAGCGCCGCCGTGATGCGCGCGCCGCACGCCGGAGCGCCCGTCGCCCGGTTGAGGAGAATGTTTGATGACCCACGTTTCTTCGCTGCCGTCCTGCCCCGACGAACTGGCCGATGCCATCGCGGTGATCGGGATGGCGGGCCGCTTCCCCGGGGCTGATACCCTTGCGGCCTTCTGGCAGATGATCCTGAGCGGCACCGATGGCGTGCGCCGCTTTACCCGGGAAGAGCTGGCCGCCGCCGGGGTGCCGCAGGCCAGCCGCGAGCACCCGGACTATGTGCCCGCCGCCGCCATTCTGGAGGGCGTTGACCTGTTCGACGCCAGCCTGTTCGGCATTCCGGCGCAGGAAGCGGCGCTGATTGATCCGCAGCACCGGTTGTTCCTGACCTGCGCGTGGGAAGCACTGGAAGGCGCGGGCTATCCCCCCGGTGACCACCCGTTGCCGGTGGGGGTGTTTGCGGGTTCCAGCCTCAGCACCTACCTGTCCCCGGCCCCCGGCGACGCGGGCGGAGAGCAGGGAGCCGCCCGCCTGCAACGGCTGATCGGCAACGACAAGGACTATCTGACCACCCGCGTTTCCCACCGGCTGAACCTGACCGGCCCGAGTGTGGCGGTGCAGACCGCCTGTTCGACCTCGCTGGTGGCGGTCCATCTGGCCTGCCAGAGCCTGCTGTCGGGCGAATGTGACATGGCGCTGGCTGGCGGGGTGTCGATCACCCTGCCGCAGACGGCGGGCTATCGCTATCAGGATGGCCTGATCCTGTCACCGGATGGCCGTTGCCGTCCGTTTGATGCGGCGGCGGGCGGGACGCTGAATGGCAACGGGGTGGGGGCGGTGCTGCTGAAGCCGCTGCCGCAGGCCCTGCGCGATGGTGACATCATTCACGCGGTGATTCGCGGCTCGGCGGTTACCAACGATGGCAGCGGCAAGGCGGGCTATACCGCTCCCAGTGTCTCCGGCGAACTGCGCACCATCCGCGAGGCACTGGCCGTCGCCGGGGTCGGGGCGGACTCCATCGGCTATGTCGAAGCCCACGGCACCGGTACGGCGCTGGGCGATCCGATTGAAATGGAGGCCCTGACGCGGGTGTTCCGCCTCGATGGGGCTGCCACCGGTGGCTGTGCCGTTGGCTCGGTGAAGGCCAACATCGGCCATCTCGACGCCGCGGCGGGCGTCACCAGCCTGATCAAGGCGGTGCTGGCGGTGCGGGAAGGGATGATTCCCCCGCTGGCGCACTTTACCGCGCTCAATCCGCGCATCGCGGCCGAGCAGTCACCGTTCCGCTTTCCCACCACCGCCGAACCATGGCCGGACGCGCTGCCTGTTCGCCGTGCCGGGGTCAGTTCGTTCGGGTTTGGCGGCACCAATGTCCATCTGGTGATCGAACAGGCCCCGTTGCTGCCGGTGGCGGTGAGCGGAGAGGATGACGACCAGTTACCGGTGATCCTGCCGCTGTCGGCCCGTCTGCCGAATGGCGTCACCGAATTGGCCGCCCGCTATCGCCAGTCGCTGGAGGGGACGGTTGCCCCGGCGGCGCTGGCCTGGACGGCGGCCTGCCATCGCCGCAGCTTTGCCGCGCGGGCGGTGGTGGTGGTGCCGCGTGGTGCCGACGCCGGGCGACAGATGCAGGACGCCTTGCGCGATGTGGTTCCGCTGACCTCGGCGGCGGCTCCCCGGGTGGCATTCCAGTTTTCCGGTCAGGGCGGGCTGTATCCCGGCGTGGCCGCCGAGCTTTACCGGGCAGTTCCGGCCTTCCGGGCTGCCTTCGAGGCGCTGGGGGCGCTGGTATCCGCGCCGGTGCGGGCCTGGCTGCTGTCGCCCGCCTCTGCCGATCTGCCGGTTGCCTCGGCCATCGTCCAGCCGGGTCTGCTGGCCTACCAACTGGCGCAGGTCGGCATGTGGCAGCGGTTGGGCGTCGAGCCCCAGGCGGTGCTGGGGCACAGCGTCGGTGAAGTGGCGGCGGCGGTGGTTGCCGGGTTGCTGACCCCGGCGCAGGCGATGGCGCTGGCGACCACCCGTGGCGAACTGGCCGACCGGCTGGCCGAACCGGGGTTGATGGTGGCCATTCTGGCCCCGGAAGCCGAGGTGTCGGCAGCACTGGCACCCTATGCGCAGGATGTGGCGCTGGCGACGGTCAACGGTCCGGCGGAATGCGTGATTGCCGGTCGCCAGCCTGCGGTCGAGGCTGTTGTTGGGCATTTCCATGCTCGCGAGGTGGTGACGCGCCCCCTGCGCATCACCCATCCGTTCCATGCCCCAACCATCGAACCGCTGCTGGAACCGCTGGCGGCGGCGGCGCCGGTCAGTGCCGACACGCCCCGCCTGCCGTTCTACGCCGGGCTGCTCGGGCGGCCCTGGCAGAGTGGCGAGGTGATGGATGGGGCCTATTGGGCGCGCCATCTGCGCCAGACCGTGCGCTATGACCGTGCCCTGCCGTCGTTGCTGGATGACGGCTATGATGTGGTGCTGGAAATCGGTCCCCATGCCACCCTGACCCGTCTGGGACGCCAGCAGGCCCCGGCGACGCTGTTTGTCAGCACCGTGGAACGGGGCCGGGTGCTGGATGCCTGCGCCAGTGCGCTGGCGGCGCTGTGGCTGGCCGGGGCCGATCTGGTCTGGTCCGGGGCGTTGCAGCCGCAGATCAGGGTCAGTGCACCGACCTATCCCTTTGCGCCGGAACGCCACTGGCACCCGCTGGCCGGGCGGTTGAGCGGCAGCGGGCGGGACCCGTGGCCGGAGATGTGCCGGGCGACCGGGGCGTTCAGTCAGGCCGCCGCCGCGCTGGTCGAGCCGGATCAGCACCCGCTGCGCGAACAGCACCTCGAAGCCCTGTGTGCCGCCGGGGTGGCGCGGGCCTTTGCCGCCCTCGGCTTCCGCGACGGGCTGGAGGCGACGGCGCTGTGTCAGGCGATGGCGATTGCCGCCCCTCATCATGATCTGGTCTGCCGCCTGCTCGACGGGTTGGAGGCGGCGGGCCGGATTGAGCGCGACGGTGGCGTCTATCGTGCGTTGCGCGTTCCCGATGGGGACGAACTGGCGATGTTGCGCCAGCAGGCCGAGCCGTTGTGGCAGGTGTGGAGGGCGATGAAGGATATCACCCTGCGCGCCATTGACGCCCTGCCTGCCATGCTGCGCGGGACGGTCAACCCGCGCGAGGTGCTGTTTGGCGATGGCTCGCTGGACGAGGCGCGGGCGGTCTATTCCGAACTGCCGAACTCGCGCTATTTCAATGGCCTGATCCGCGAGGCGGTGCGGGCCTTTCTGGCCGCCGAGGACGGGCAGGGGCCGCTCCGGCTGCTGGAAATCGGCGGCGGGACGGCGGCGACCACCGAACGGCTGCTGCCCCTGCTGCCCCCCGACCGCACCACCTATACCTTTACCGACATTTCGCCGGTGTTCCTGAACGCCGCCCGGCGGCGGTTCCTCGATTATCCGTTCCTGCACACGGCCCGCTTTGACGTCAGCCGTGACCCGGTTGCGCAGGGGCTGGAGGCGGGGGCTCAGGATATGGTGGTGGCGGCCAACGTGATGCACGCCGCCGCCGATCTGGGCGAGGCGGTGGCCAACGCCCGCCGTCTGCTGCGACCCGGTGGGCTGTTCCTGCTGTATGAAATCACCCGCCCCAACCTGTTGGGCGAAATCACCACCGGCCTGTTGATGGACCCGGTGCGGGATACCGACCGCCGCGGGCTTCAGCCGATGGTTGACGAGGCGGGCTGGCGGCGGGTACTGGCCGAACAGGGCTTTGAGGCGGTCGAGGTTGTGCCTGCCGCCGACCATCCGGCGGCCTGTCTGCCCGAACGGGTGATTCTGGCGCGGCTGTCATCCACGGGCCAGCCTGATCATCAGCGCGATGATGTGTTCTATGCCACCCGCTGGGAACCGGCCCCGGCTGCCACCCTGCCGCCGTCGCTGGCCGGGCAGCAGTGGGTGTTGCTGGTCGCGGAGGCAGAGACGGGGACTCTCTGGCTGCGCGCGCTGCAGGACGCCTTGCGGGAGACGGGTGCCGAGGTGTGCCTGATACAGGATCTGACCTCCGCCGAGGCCGTGGCTGGGGCGGTCCGTGCCCTGCCGACGGCGGCACAGCGGCGGGTGGTTGACCTGCGGGCGGCGCTGCCTCTGCCTCTGCCAGACCTGCCGCTGCCCGAGCTACAGCGCCACCTGTGCGGCGGTTTGCTGCATATGCTGGCCGGGTTCGAGGTTGCCGGAGTGGCTTTGGGGACGCTGGCGGTGGTGACGCGCGGGGCGCAGGCCGTGGCAGCGGGGCACGCCCTGCGGCCAGACCTGGCACCGCTGTGGGGAATGGCGCGGGTGGTTGCTCTGGGGCACCCGGAACTGGCCTGCCACCAGCTTGACCTGCCGCTGTCCGGCGAGGTGGCCCCTGCCGATCTGCTGGCAAGTCTGGCCGATGCCGACAGCGAGCCGCTGCTGGCCCTGCGTCCCGAACAGGGCGGTTTGTGGCGGCCGCGTGTGCAGCGTCAGGACCTGCAGGCGTTGCCGCCACAGGCCGCACCGGTCGCCGCCGATGGCTGGCAGGTGATTGCCGGTGGTTTCGGCGGGCTGGGGATGACGCTGGCCGTCTGGCTGGCGGAGCACGGCGCACGCCGGATTGCCCTGCTGGGACGCTCTGCACCGTCGCCCGAGGCCGCAGCAACGATTGCCCGCCTGCGGCAACAGGGGGTAACGGTGGCCGAGCTGCGCGCCGACCTGACCGATCCGGCGACGCTGGAGCGGGCCTTTGACCAGCTTGAGGGCGACATTCGCGGCCTGTACCACTGTGCCGTTACCCGCACCCTGCCGGTAGAGGCCGACAGCGACCCGTGGGCGGCGTTCGGGGCGGTGATGGCCCCGAAGGTCGAAGGTGCCTGGGCGCTGCATCGCCTGTCGCTGGAACGCCGCTGGCCGCTGGAGGCCTTTGTGCTGTTCTCGTCGTCGGTCAGCGTGGTTCCGGCCTACGGCCTGCCACACTATGTCGCTGCCAACAGCTTTCTCGATGCGCTGGCGCAGGCGCGACAGGCGCAGGGCCTGCCGGCCCAGAGCATCAGTTGGGGGGCGTGGCTGGAGGTCGGCGCAGTGGCCGACCCGGCGCAGGCCGAGCATCTGCGGCGCGGTGGTCTGCGCGGTTTCCGTCCAGCCGAAGGGCTGGCGCTGTTTGCCCGTGTGCGGGAACGGGCCTGTGCCCATCTGGCGGTGATGGATGTGGACTGGACCGCCCTGCTGCGCCAGTACGCCAAGGGCGGCATTCCTCCGGTGTTTGCCGCTGTCGCCGGGGCGGTGCGGTCACCGGTGGGCGGCATGGTGAAACCCGATGCCATCGCTGGCACCGGACGGGATGAGGCCTTCCTTGCCCGGTTGCAGGCCGCAGGCAGCTCCGAACGGGCCGAAAGCCTGCTGCGCGACTGGTTGCGGGGCCGTTTTGCCCATCTGCTCAACCGTCCGGCCGAGCGGATCAGCGATCAGGCGAACCTGATTGAGCAGGGGCTGGACTCGCTGATGTTCATTGAAATGTCGGGCGGGTTGGGAACGGCGCTGGGCGTGCGGCTGTCCCCCAGTGAGCTGCTGCGCACCTTCACCGTTGCCGGGATTGCCGCCAGCCTGATCCCCCGGCTGTGGGGAGACACGGGAGCTGCTCCCGAGGCCGCGCCGGAGCCGGAGGTTGATCTGCCGTCGCTGTTGCAGGACCGTCCGCACGACCGCCATCTGCCGTTCCCGTTGACCGATGTCCAGCAAGCCTACTGGATCGGGCGGCGGCAGGAACTGGAACTGGGGAATGTCGCCTGTCAGGGCTACACCGAGTTCGACTGCCTCGACCTTGATCTCCCCCGCCTGCAACGGGCGTGGCAGACGGTGATCGACCGCCACGAGATGCTGCGGGTGGTGATCGGCGAAGACGGCCAGCAGCGCATTCTGTCCGATGTGCCGCCCTATCGCTTTGTCTGCCTTGACCTGCGCGAGCTGGCCCCGCCTGACCGTGAGCAACGGCTGGCCGACCTGCGCCATGATCTGTCGCACAAGGTCCGGGACCCGGCCTGCTGGCCGTTGTTTGACATTCGGGTCAGCCTGATCGACGACCAGCGGACCCGCCTGCATGTCGGGATCGACAACGTGGCCATTGATGGCCGCAGCATCGGCATTGTGCTGGCCGAATGGAGCGCACTGTACTTCGAGCCTGCGCTAGCGTTGCCTGCGGTGCCGCTGTCGTTCCGCGATTATGTGCTGGCCTTTGACGCCTACCGGCAGACGGCAGGCTATCAGCGCGCCCGCCGGTATTGGCTGGATCGTTTGCCCGACCTGCCGCCTGCTCCTGATCTGCCGCTGTGGCGTGACCCGGAAAGCATCGACCATCCGCGCTTTGTCCGTCACCACTTCCGGCTGGACGCCGGGCAGTGGGGGGCGCTGAAAGCTGCCGCCGCCGGGCGCGGGATGACCGCCGCCGGGGTGTTGCTGGCCGCCTATGGTGAGGTGCTGGGACGCTGGAGCAAATCGCCGCGCCTGACCATCAACGCGCCGGTGTTCACCCGCCTGCCGGTGCATCCGGCGATTCAGGACGTGGTGGGGGAATTCACCTCCAACGTGCTGGTCGGGCTGGACACCGCCGGAGGGAGCTTTGCCGACCGGGCGCAGGTCGCCCAGCACCGGCTGTTGTCCGACCTGCATCACAGTGTGGTCAGCGGCATTGAAGTGGTGCGGGCGATGATGAAGGACGGTGCCAACGCCCGTGGGGCGGCGATGCCGGTGGTCTTTACCAGCACCTTTGGTCTGGCGGGAACGGCGGATACCAGCTTTGCCCATCATATCAGCGCCTTTTCCCGCTTTGGGCAGGAAGTGTTCAACATCAGCCAGACGCCGCAGGTGTGGCTGGACAACCATGTCCACGACCTCGACGGCGGTCTGGGGGTGAACTGGGACGTGGTGGAGGGCCTGTTTGCGCCGGGGGTGATCGAGGCGATGTTTGCCGCCTATCACCAGCTGTTGCAGGGTCTGGCCGAGGGTCCGGCGCTGTGGGAGGCGGTGCAGCCGGTGGGCCTGCCCGCCGATCAGCAGGCCGAGCGGGCAGCGGTCAATGCCACCGCGGCCGATCTGGGGCCGGATGAGCTGTTGCACCGTCCGCTGCTGGCGCAGGCCCTGCGCACGCCCGACGCGCTGGCGCTGATCACCCCGCACCAAAGCCTGACCTATGGCGAGATGGCCGGGTTGGCGTTGGGGCTGGCCGGTCAGCTCAGCCCGCTGTGCCAGAAACAGGGGTCGCATGTGCCGCTGGTGGCGGTGGCTTTGCCGAAGGGCTGGGAGCAGGTGGTGGCGGTGCTGGCGGTGCATCTGGCCGGAGCGGCCTATGTGCCGCTGGACCCCGAGCTGCCGCCCGCCCGCCGTGCGGTGGTGCTGGCCGAAGCGGCACCGGTGGCGGTGATCACCTCGGCGGCGCTGGCGGCGCAGGACTGGAGCGGCCTGCCGCCGCGGCTGGTCGACGATGCCCGCTGCCTGCCACTGCCCGCACAGGTGCCGCCCGCGCTGCAACGGCCGGACGATCTGGCCTATGTGATCTTTACCTCCGGCTCCACCGGCACCCCCAAGGGGGTGATGATGGATCACCGGGCGGTGCTGAACACCGTCCGCGACATCAACCAGCGCCATGGTGTCGGGCCGCAGGATGCGGTGTTTGCCCTGTCGTCGCTGTCCTTTGACCTGTCGGTCTATGACATCTTCGGCCCGCTGGCCTGTGGCGGGCGGCTGGTGATCCCGTCACCCGCCGATTTGCGCAACCCGCAGGCGTGGGTGTCGCTGCTGCGGCAGCATCCGGTGACGCTGTGGAACAGCGTGCCTGCCCTGTGGCAAATGCTGGTGGAATACGGCGAGCCGATCCCGGCCCCCCGGTTGGCGATGCTCAGTGGTGACTGGATTCCGCTCGACCTGCCGTCGAAATCGCAGGCGCTGTTGCCGGAAACCACGCTGGAGTCACTCGGCGGGGCCACCGAGGCGGCCATCTGGTCGATTGCCGGGCCGGTGCCGCTGTCGCCGCTGCCCGGCTGGCGGTCGGTGCCCTATGGCCGTCCGCTGCGCAATCAGGGCTTCCATGTCTTGCGCGACGACTTCAGCGAGTGCCCGCGCCATGTGCCGGGACAGTTGTTCATCTCTGGCGTCGGGCTGGCGCAGGGCTACTGGAACGACCGCGAGCGGACGGCGGCGCAGTTTGTCACCAACCCGCATACCGGCGAACGGCTGTACCGCACCGGCGACCTCGGGCGCTGGCGCGAGGGCGGGGTGATCGAATTCCTTGGCCGTGAAGACCATCAGGTGAAGATCGCCGGGCACCGGATCGAGCTGGGCGACATCGAAGCAGCCCTGATTCGCCATCCGGCGGTGGCGCAGGCGGTGGTTGAGGCGGTGGGGGAAACCCCGGCGCGGCGGCGACTGGCGGCGTTCGTGGTGCCGTGCGACCCGGCACAGCCGCCGCTGCTGGCCGACCTGCGCACGCATCTGGCGGCCCTGCTGCCGGCCTACATGGTGCCGGGGCTGTACGCGCTGATCGATGCTGTGCCGCTGTCGGCCAATGGCAAGCTCGACCGTCGCCGCTTGCCGGTGATTGCCACCGAGGACAAGGAGAACGACGACACCATCGCCTTGTCTGGTGTGGAACAGCGACTGGCCGCCGCCTGGCAGGCGGTGCTGGGGACCAGCGTGAACGCCCGCAGCGACAACTTCTTTGAAATTGGCGGCAACTCGCTGTTGGCGGTGCGGCTGGTCAACCATCTGCGTACCCGCTGTGCGCTGGATTTGCCGCTGCGCACGGTGTTCGGTGCTCCCCGGCTGGGGGAAATGGCCGGGCATCTGGTGCCGCTGGCAGTGGCGGCAGACCGCACCCCGCTGTGCCTGAGTGCCGGACAGGACGGCGTGCCGGTCTATTGTCTGGGCGATACCCTCGCCGATACCCAGGCCTTTGCCGATCTGGCGGCGGTGTGGCAGGGGCGGTCGGCGTTGTGGGCGGTGCCTGTGACGATGGCTGCGGGCGAGACAGCCGCCGCAGTCTGGCAGGCGACGATTGATGAACTGGCGGCGGCCATCGTCCGCCATGCCGATGGCGGGCCGCTGATGCTGATGGGCTTCAGTGCGGGCGGCTTGCTGGCGTGGGACCTCGCGGCCGTGCTGCGGCAACAGGGTGTGCGGGTGGAGCAGGTGGTGCTGGTTGACAGCCAGCCGCTGCCGCCTGACCGGTTCAGCGATCCACAGGCGGTGCAGGCGCTGATCCGCGCCGCCACCGGCCAGCCCGATGACAGTCTGGCGGGCCCGCTGGGGGATGCTCTGGCGGCGGCCGCCTCTGCCGCTTTGCCGCCGCTGGCGGTGCCGGTAACGCTGGTTCTGGCTGATGCCGAGGCCGACAGCGATGCCCGAGCCGCCTGCTGGCAGGCACGCAGCCGGGCCGGGCTGACCCTGTGCCGGGCGTCTGGCGGGCATTTTGACTGCCTGCGTGCGCCGCAGGTTGCCGGGTGGGAAGCAACCCTGCGCCATCACCTCGACGACGCTCCGGCTCCGTCCCGCCATGAAGGAGTTCCGGCATGAGTACGCTGGCAAAGGGATCGCCGTGGTTCCTGTTTGACCGTCCACCGGCACCGGATGACCTGCTGTTGCTGTGCCTGCCCTATGCCGGTGGCGGTGCATCGGTCTATCGCGGCTGGCAGGCGGCGATGCCGCCGGGGGTGACGCTCTGCCGGGTGCAGTTGCCGGGGCGGGAAAGCCGCTTTGGCGAACCGCTGCTGCACGCCATGCCCGATCTGCTGGAGGGGCTGCTGCTGGCCCTGCGGCCCTGGCTGGGGCACCGGCTGGTGCTGTTCGGTCACAGCATGGGCGGGATCGTGGCCGCCGAACTGGTCCATGCCCTGCGCGATGCCTGTGGGGTGACTCCGCTGCATCTGTTGATTTCCGGCTCGCGTCCGCCGCATGTGCCGACCCCGTCGCCGATGAGCACGCTGCCGTCAGCCCGCTTCCGGCAGGCGTTGCAGCGCGACGGCGGCACCCCGCAAGAGGTGATCGACTGCGACGAGCTGATGGCGCTGTTCGAGCCGATCCTGCGCGCCGATCACACCGTTCTGGAAACGTGGGCCCCGCAACCGGTGCGCCCGCTGGCGGTGCCGCTGACGGTGCTGGCCGGGCTGGAGGACACCATCGTTCCCCACCCGGTGGTGTCGCAATGGCGGGCCTATGCCACTGGCCCGTACCGGCAGGTTGATCTGCCCGCCGGGCATTTCTTTGTCCGCACCCATGCCGAGGCTGTGCAGGCGGTGGTGCGATCGACCCTTTCCCCCCTGCTGATGGAGGCTGTGCGATGAGCAGTCCAGCAACAATGACCGCCCCGGCCACCGCAGCAGCGGTGCTGCCTGCTCCGGGCATCGCAGCAGCGGTGCCACCCGCCGTGGTCGCCAGTCTGTTGAGCGATGCTGAAACCGACGTGCAGGACATTCTGCACCGTCCGCTTCCGGCCACCATGCGGGCATTGGTCCTGCTGCGTGAGGACGAGCAGCGCATGCGGTCGGCTCCGGCGGACAAACGCCATGGCTTTGCGACCTTGCATTACCGTGATGTGCCGGTGCCACACCCCGGAGTGGGTGAAGTGCTGGTGGCGGTGATGGCCGCCAGCCTGAATTACAACACCCTGTGGTCGGCGCGCCATGAACCGATGTCGCCCTTTCGCTATCTGGGCCAGTTCGCCCAACTGGAAGCGGCCAATGCCCGCCATAACGTTGACTATCAGGTGATTGGCAGCGATGCCTGCGGGGTGGTGGTGCAGATTGGCGACGGCGTGACCAATTGCCGCCCCGGTGACCGGGTGGTGATCCATCCCGGCGTGGTCAATCCGCAATCCCCGATGGTCCACGCTGACGCGGTGCGCGATGACCACACCCGCGCCTGGGGGTTTGAAACCAACTTTGGCTCGCTGGCGGAATACTGTCTGGTGCGGGCCAGCCAGTTGATGCCCAAACCGGCGCATCTGAGCTGGGAAGAAGCCGCCAGCCTGCCGCTGGTCAACGGCACCGTCTATCGCATGCTGGTGTCGGACAACGGGGCCCGGTTGCGGCTGGGCGAAAGCGTGCTGATCTGGGGCGGTGTTGGCGGGCTGGGCAGTCTGGCCATCCAGTATGTGCTGCGTGCGGGTGGCCATCCGATTGCGGTGGTGTCCAGCCCGGCGAAGGCCGAACTGGCGCGTTCTTTGGGCTGCGAGGCGGTGATCGACCGCTCGGCGGAAGGCTATCGCTTTGTGACGGCGGATGGCTCGCCCAACATGCGCGACATGCTGCGCTTCCGCAAACAGGTGCGCAGTCTCAACCATGGGCGGGACCCCGAGATCGTCTTTGAACACACCGGCAAGGAAACCTTTGCCACCAGCGTGTTTGTTGCCGCCCATGGCGGCCGGGTCGTCACCTGCGGATCGACCAGCGGCTTTGATCACGGCTATGACAACCGCTATCTGTGGATGCACGTCAAATCGATCATCGGCTCGCACGGGGCCAACTGGTACGAAGCCTGGCAGGCCAATGATCTGGTCTGCCGGGGGCTGATTGTGCCGACGGTGTCGGCGGTCTTCCCGCTGGCCGAAACCCGCCAGGGGATCGAGCAGATGCGCAGCAACACCCACGTCGGCAAGATTGCCATCCTGTGCCAGGCGGGCCAGCCCGGTCAGGGCATCGAAGACCCGGCCCTGCGCGCCCGGGTCGGGGAACAGCGCCTGATGCTGTTCCGTTGATCATGAAGGACATTGACACCATGACGGAACAACGGAAATCGTCGCCGCTGGCGGCCTATCTGTCGGCGCTTCGCCCGTGGCGGGGGCTGGTGTACCTGATGCTGGGACTGGCCTGTCTGGCGGCGGTGCTGGAGCTGGCCCCCTGGCTGGTGGCATGGCGGATGATGGTGGCGGTGCTGGAGCCAGCGGAGGGTGATCCGTCATTGCAGGCTCTGGTGGCGCTGGCTCTGGGGCTGGTATTGGCGCGCTTTGCGGTGCAGGCGGGGGTGACCATCAGCGGCCATCGCGCCGCCTTTCAGGCCGAGGCCGCCTTGCGGCACCGCTTGATTGACCATCTGGCCCGCCTGCCGCTGGCGACGCTGGAGGGACGCACCGGCGACCTGAAGCAGGTGGTGATGGAGGATGTCGGGCGGCTGAACGGCCTGCTGGCCCACACCGTGCCGGATGTGCTGTCCGGCCTGCTGTTGCCGGTGGTGACGCTGGCGGTCTTTGCGGTGATTGACTGGCGGATGGCGCTGGCCTCTGCCGCCCTGTTGCCGCTGGGCCTGTGGGCGCAGGCGCGCATGGCCGCCGGAGCAGCCACCGTCTATCAGCAGTGGGTGGCCGCCGAAGCCCGCAGCGGCAAGGCGTTGCTGTCCTATGTGCGCGGGATTGCCACCCTGCGCGCCTTTTCCCGTCAGGCCAGCAGTCTGGACGAGGTGCGCCAGAGCGTGCAGGCGGTCCAGAGCATGGCCGAAGACATCACCCGCCGCTCGGCGGTGCCCTATGCGGTGTTCGGCATGTGCATGACTTATCCGCTGGTGGTGCTGCTGCCGCTGGGGCTTTTGTGGGTCAATGCCGACAGTCTGGCCTTTGCCGATTACCTGCTGTTTCTGGCCTTGGGCGGGGTGCTGCTGCTGCCGCTGAACCGGGTGATGATGGCATTGCACGGATTGCGCAAGCTGTCGGCATCGGGGGCGCGGATCATGGCGGTGCTGGAGCAGGCACCGCAGGTCTCGACCCCGGTGGGGGAGGCGGTTCCGGCGGATGCCTCGGTACGCTTTGAGGCGGTTGACTATGCTCCGTCCGCCGATCCTGCCAGCCCGCGCCTGTTGCACGAGGTCAGTTTTGCGCTGCCCGCCGGGACGGTGACGGTGGTGACCGGGCCGTCGGGGGCAGGGAAAACCACGCTCGCCCGCCTGTTGACCCGGATGATCGAACCGACTGCCGGACGCATCACGCTGGGCGGGATCGATCTGCGCGACCTGCCGCTGGAAACCCTGCGGGCACAGGTGGCGATTGTCTTTCAGGACCCGGTGCTGTTTCACGCCTCGTTGCGCGACAATATCCGGCTGGCCCGTCCGGCTGCCGATGATACCGAGGTGATCGCCGCCCTGCGCGCTGCCGGAGCCGGTGGCATGCTGGTCAGCCTGCCGGACGGGCTGGATACGCTGATCGGGGATCGCGGCACCCGCCTGTCAGGCGGCGAGCGGCAGCGGATCGCGCTGGCGCGGGCGTTCCTGAAGAATGCCCCGGTGCTGATTCTCGACGAAGCCACCGCCCATGTTGACCCGGTGGCCGAACGGGACATCCGGCAGGCGATGACCGCCCTGATGCAAGGGCGGAGCGTGCTGTTGATCGCCCACCGCCTGCGCGGGGCCGAACAGGCCGGTCAGGTGGTGGTGATGGACGGCGGGCGGGTGGTGGCGAGCGGGCCTCACCAGACCCTGCTGGCTGACTGTGACCTGTACCGCCGTCTGTGGCAGGCGCAGGACAGCGCCGCCGACTGGAGTCTGGGGCAGGCTCCGCTCTCCGTTCTTCCCGCCACTCAGGCCGTTGCACCATGAAGGGGCCGTTGACCATGCGTATGCCGTTGGGATTTGATCTGGCCGGGGCCGTGGACCGGCGTCTGTGGTGGGGTTTGCTGTGGGGGGCGCTGGGGGCGGTGGCCGATGCGGTGCCGTGGGCGCTGCTGGTGGCCCTGCCGCTGTTGATGCAGGGGGACGGCGGCGGGGTGTCGCCGGTGTGGCTGCTGGCGGCCATTGGTGCCGCTGGTTTTGTGCTGGGCAGCGGGCTGAAGGCGCTGGCCCTGAATGCCAACTTTTCTTCAACCTACACCATGGTGGCGCAGGCGCGGCTGCGGCTGGCCGACCATGTGGCCCGCCTGCCGCTGGGACGGGTGTTGAGCTGGCGCGACGGGGCGATCTCTGACCTGTTGAGCAGCAAGTTCAGCCTGTATCAGGACATCATGACCCATGTGTGGGGGCTGGTGGTGGCCGGGCTGACCTTCCCGGTTCTGCTGTGGGCGATGCTGTCGCTGCTGGACTGGCGGCTGGCGCTGGTCTATCTGGCCTTTGTGCCGGTGGCGATGCTGGCCATTCCGTGGAGCTATCGCCTTCTGGATGCCGCCGCCGCGCGGGTGTCTGCCGAGCGCGATCTGGCCGTTGCCGGGGTGGTCGAAGTGGTCGGCGGGGCCCGTGATCTGGCCTTTTTCGACCCGCAGGACCGTCGGCGGCAGGCGGTGCATCAGCATTTTGACGCCCTCAGCCGGGCCAGTCTGGCCACCGAAGTGGCTCCGGCTCCGGCGCTGGCCAGCTATGCGCTGGTGCTGAACGTCGCGGTGGTGGCGGTGATGCTGCTGGCCGACCACTGGCTGGGCGATGGCTCGCTGGCGCCGATGGTGCTGTGTCTGGCGCTGTTTCTGGTCTTGCGCCTGAACGGGGCGGTGGCCGAATTCGGGCTGTTTCTGGCGGAATTGCGCTTTGCCCGCGCGGTGTTGTCCGACATCCGGGCGCTGGCCAACGAACCGCCGTTGCCGCAGACCAAGGCCGCTGTCCAGCCGGTCGGGGGCGAGATCCAGTTTGAGGATGTCAGCTTTGCCTATGACGGGCAGGCGGTGATTCGCGGGCTGTCGGCCCGTCTGCCCGCCGGGACGGTGACCGCACTGGTTGGCCCGTCGGGGGCGGGGAAAAGCACCCTGGCCCATCTGGTCGGTCGCCTGTGGGATGTGCAGGCCGGAGCAATCCGCATTGGCGGCGTTGACCTGCGCCAGATGGATGAGGCCACCCTCAACCGCACGGTGAGCATGGTGTTGCAGGACGTGACCCTGTTTCCGATGACACTGGCCGACAACATCCGCCTCGGTCGGCCCGAGGCGTCCGATGACGAAGTGATGGCCGCTGCCGAGGCCGCCTGTATCCATCAACGGATCGTGGATTTGCCATCGGGATATCAGACGGTGTTTGACCCGGAAGCCGTCCGCCTGTCGGGCGGGGAGCAACAGCGGGTGGCGATTGCGCGGGCCTTGCTGAAAGACGCGCCGGTGCTGATCCTCGACGAAGCCACCGCCAGCATTGACCTCGACAGTGAGGCGCTGGTTCAGCAGGCACTCAGCCGGTTGTGTGCCGGGCGAACGGTGCTGGTGATTGCCCATCGCCTGTGGACCATCCGCCACGCCGACCTGATTCTGGTGATGCAGGACGGCGCGGTGATCGAACGGGGAACGCATCCCGAGCTGATCGACAGCCGGGGGACCTATGCGCGGCTGTGGCAGGCACAGCAGGGAAGATAATAAGAATTATTTGCAAATGAATGCCGGTCGCACTATCCTTTCCACCATGGATGATCATAGCAGGCAGATATCCCTCTATTCGCCCCGCCAGCACCACGATCTGGCCAGCCAGTGCGGCTATCGCTATCGCGATCTGCAAATTGATGGCCGGGCTCCGCAGGCTGACGAAGCGCAGGCGATGATGCAGGGAAAAACAGTGGCAGCCCCGGTTCAGCCGGGGTTGACCCTGATGCTGTCGGATATCACCCAGTTCCATGATTTTTCCGCCGAAGCCGAAATGGCATCGGGCCTGCTGGTCGGGGTGTCGCTGGCCGGGGTCAGCGATGGCCAGGTCGAAGGCATCGGGGCCGTCCATACGCCAGCCGGTGAGGGGTTGTCGCTGAACATGGGGCGGCCCCTGCTGTTTTCCGGTCAGCAGCGCAAGGGCCTGCACTATACCACCGCGTCGGTCTATGCCACGGCGGACTGGCTGGAACAGCACGGCCTGCTGGTGACCGCCGACTTTGCCGGGACAGGCCGGGTGGCGGCCCGTAACTGGGTACCATCGGCGGAATTGCGCCACCATTTGTCGCATCTGGTCCACGGGGCGGCGGGCGGTGTCTTTGAGCGGTTGACGCAGGAAGCCCTGTCGCTGGAACTGGTGCGTCAGGGGGTAACGCCCTTTCTGGAAGGTGATCCGACGGTGGGGTCGCTGGCTCCAGCCGACCGGGCGCGCATGCACCGGGTGCGGGATGCGCTGGTGGCAGCACCGGGGGCGGATCACCGGCTGGGCGATCTGGCCCGTGAGGCCGGGGTCAGTGTCACCGTCCTGAAGGAAAAGTACCGCCTTGCCTTTGGCGAGACGGTGTTTGAAACCCTGCGTGCGGTACGGCTTGACCTGGGACGGCGCCTGCTGGAACAGGGGATGCCGCTGGCGCAGGTGGCGGCGGCGGTTGGCTATGCCCATGCGGCCAATTTTGTCACCGCCTACCGGCGGCGCTTTGGGGTGTCGCCCCGCCGCCATCTTCAGCAAGGTCTCTGAACCGGCACTGCTTGTTTCCGGTTTTTCACCGTCGTCACAAGGCCCGCTGCATCCACGCCATGCAGCGGGCCTTGCTGTATTTGGCGCGCCGGGTGGGGCGGCTTTTGGCAAAGGAAATCCGTCCATTCGCATAACGGTTGGTGATTGCTGGCGTTGGTCGCGGCAGCCTATAGTTCTTTCAGATAAGAATGAGAGTTGATCGCAATAATGAGGCCGCCCATGACATACACCATTGATGTGTCTGCCTTTCCACTGGTCTGGTTGCCAGCGCAGTATCAGCCGCTGGATGAGGACCAGTCGCAGGCCTTCATCGCCGGTCTCGGGGCTTTGCTGGATGCCGGACGGCGCTATGTGCTGATCGCGGAAAACGGCCCGCCGCCGATGTCCGAGGCCGGATCGCAGGCGTTCAGCCGGTGGTTCCGCCGGGAACGGGACCGCCTGCGGCAGGTCTGTGCCGGGATGGTGATGCTGATCGCTGACCCGCAGGCGCGGGCAGTGGCCGAGGGGCAGGTGGCGGCGATGCTGCGCGGCGGGGCCTGGCCCTATCCGATGATTGTGTTGGGCACCCGACAGGACGCCGAAGACTGGGCTGCCGGGCAGCTTGCTCTGGTGCAGGGATAAGGGGAGCCGCAGGTGATGAGGCAGGGACGGGGAGCACGCCGCGTGGTCTTGCGGAGCCGCGAGATTGATCTCGATGACCGGTACCGGATGCATCTGTACGAACTGCTGGATGCCAGCAGCCATCCACTGCCGCGCATTGGCGGGATGGCGATGCAGGTGGTCTCCGGGACGGTGGTACTGAGTTCAGCGGTGGTCGGGCGGACCTGTGTGGCGCGCGAAGGCGATTTTCTGCTGTTGTCGGCCGATGATCAGGGCGAGCCGTGGCAAGTGGCCGCCGCGCGGGGGGAAACGGTGCGGCTGGTGGTGCTGACCGCCGGGCCGGGCGGGTTTTCTGCGCCGCGTGGCGATGACAACCGGCGGGACGGCCTGTATCTGACCTCCCACGGCTTTCCGTCGCTGGGGGCGCAAATCTGGGCCAGCCCGACCGAAGGCGAAGCGCATCAGTTATACATGCGGGCCAAGGGGCTGGAGCTGACGGCGATGATTCTGGCCTCGTTGCACCAGAAAGCCACCCAGCCCGCCCTCCGTTCGGCCAGTCAGCGGGTGCAGGATGTGACCCGCCTGCTGGATGAGGCTCTGGCCTCGCCGCCGCCGGTGCAGACGCTGGCCCGCCAGTTTGGCACCACCGCGGCCCGCCTGACCGGAGACTTCAAGGCGGTGCACGGGATGACCATCCACCGCTATGTTCAGGAGCGCCGCCTGAACGAAGCCTTTCGCCTGTTGTCGCAGGACGGGGTTCATGCCGCTGTCGCCGCCTATCGCGTCGGCTATAGCCCGGCGCACTTTTCCACCCTGTTCCGTCAGCGGTACGGCATTTGTCCCCGCGACCTGACCGCTCGGGGGCGATAGGCCTCCCTCCTTCTGGCGTACACCGATATTTTTCTTTCTGTTTGTCCCTACGACTTGTACAAGTTTTCTCCGGCAGAGGGACAAACAGGATCTGACATGGGGATGGCAGGGTCTGCTGGTGGTGGAATGGCAACGCGCGACAGCGTACTGCACTGTTTTCAGCAGGCAAATCAGCGGATGGCCGGGCTTCCGGTTCATAACCCGGCACTTCAGGTTGAGGTGCGCGGGGTGCAGCCGCTGGCCACACAGGATGGTGTGCTGATTGCCGTGTTGATCACCCCGTGGTGCATGAACCTGATTCTGTTGCGCCAGGCCGGGGCCGAGCCGTGGCAGGGATTTTATACCGGGCTGGAGCGGGATCTGGCCTTGCCGTGCGGGCCGGTGCGCTTTGTCGTCGGCGATGACGGCAACGGCGGTTTTTACCAGATGTGCTCGCTGTTCTCGCCGATGGATGACTTCCCGGACCATGCGATGGCGCAGGAGGTGGCCGACGAGACGCTGAAGGCTGTCCTGACTCCGCCAGCAGGGGTAGAGGTGCAGCATGATGTGCCTGTTACGGAGTCGGCCCCTGACGCCGGGGCCGAGCCGGAAGGCGTGTCTCGGCGGGGCTTGCTGCGTGGCTGGCGGCGGGAGGATCGCTGATGGACGGCGGTCGGTTGCGGCTGGCTTTGCGGCATGATGACGCCGGGCGGGTGATACGGGCGGAACTGCGCTCGCACCGTCCGGTGACAGTCTGCCGGGTGTTGGTCGGCAAGCCGGTGGACAAGGCGGTGGCGCTGGTGCCGTTGCTGTTTGCCCTCTGCGGTCGGGCGCAAGGGGCGGCGGCGCAGGCAGCGGTGGCGGCGGCGCGCGGTGAGGGAGATGTGCCGGACCGCGCCCGCTGGGCGGTGCTGGCCGAAGCGGTGCAGGAATGGCTCTATCCGCCGCTGATCGGCTGGTCTGCCTTGTCCGGGATGTCCGAAACGGCGCTGATGGTGCAAATCCGTGAGTCCACGCGGGCGGTGATGCAGAACCCCGACCCGATCAACTGTGAAATGCTGGCGGCGGCGGTGGACGCGCTGGTCAGCGTTGACAGTGACGGGCAGTTGGTCGGGCCTGTGGCCAGTCTGTGGCAGCGGTTGTGTGATCTGCCCTTCCATGAGGCTCCAACACGGCTGTTGCCGGTTTTTGCTGCCGCCGATCTGCTGGTCGCATGGCCGGATCAGGCGGAGTTCTGTGCCCTGCCGCACTGGCATGGACAAGCGGTCGAGGTTGGGCCCCTGGCCGATTACCAGCATGAGCCGGTTGTTCAAGAGGCGTTGCACGCCCGTGGCCACGGGCCGCTGGCCCGCTTTGCCGCCCGTCTGTGTGCCTTGCGGCAGGCGGTGCAGGTTCTACAGGGACAGGCACCGTTGCCGCTGGTGTCGGCAGTTCGGTGTGGGGACGGCTGCGGGCTGGCGGTGGTGCAGGCCGCGCGCGGGCCGTTGGCGCACCGGGTGACGATCGGGGATGATGGTCTGGTGGCCGACTGGCAAATTCTGGCGCCGACGGAATGGAACTTTCACCCGGCCTCGCCCTGGGTGGCGGCTTTGGCGGGGCTGTCCCTGCCCGAGGCCGGGCAGGTGGCGCACTGGCAGGCGGCGACTCTGGACCCGTGCGTGCCGTGCGATGTTGTTCCGGTCGCCGCGAAGCTGAACGCCGCCTTGTAAAAGGGTTGTCTCCATCCGACAATCGCGCAACACTCGGCGAGCGTACCGTTTCTTTTTTCGCAGGTAGCCAAAGGACAGACCTCACCATGCACGAGATGGCCCTGACCAACGGCATCCTGCAAATTCTGCAAGAACAGGCGCGCAGTCAGGGGTTTTCCCGCGTGCGGACGGTGTGGCTGGAAATCGGGGCGCTGTCGAGTGCTGAACCGGAAGCGATGCGGTTCTGTTTCGATGCGGTGTGCAAGGGCGATCCGCTGACCGAAACGGCGGTGCTGGAAATTGTCCGGCCTGCGGGGGAAGCCTGGTGCATGGACTGTTGCGAGGTGGTGGAAATCGCTGCCCGTCATCAACCGTGCCCGCGCTGTGGTGGACATAAACTGCAAGTGACCGGCGGCGAGCAATTGCGGGTCAAGGAACTGGAGGTCGAGTGATGTGCACGGTTTGCGGATGCGGTGACCAGCCGGTCATCGAAGGGGCGGGGCACCATCATCATCACGGTCATTCCCATGATCATTCGCACGATCATGGTCACTCCCATGACCATTCGCACGATCACGGTCATTCCCATGACCATTCCCACGATCACGACCATTCCCATGATCATGGGCATCATCACCACCATGACCACCCGCACGATCATCACCATCATGATCATTCCCATTCCCACGACCTGCATTACGGGCGGGGCGAAGCCGGGGTAACGGTGGGCAGCCTTGACCAGCGGCGGATTGTCGAAATCGAACAGGACGTGCTGGGGCATAATGATCGGCTGGCGCGCACCAACCGGGCGTGGATGACCGAACACGGGGTGTTTGCGCTGAATCTGGTGTCCAGCCCCGGCTCGGGTAAAACCACCCTGCTGTGCCGCACGGTCAGCGACCTGATGAGCCGCTACCCGCTGGCGGTGGTCGAGGGCGACCAGCAGACCACCCACGACGCCGACCGCATCCGCGCGACCGGTGCTCCGGCGTTGCAGGTCAACACCGGCAAGGGCTGCCATCTGGATGCGGCGATGGTGGCGCAGGCGATGGAGCGGCTGGAGCTGGCCGATGACAGCCTGTTGTTCATCGAAAACGTCGGCAATCTGGTCTGTCCGTCGGCCTTTGATCTGGGCGAAGCGCACAAGGTGGCGATCCTGTCGGTGACCGAAGGCGAAGACAAGCCGCTGAAGTATCCCGACATGTTTGCCGCCGCCGACCTGATGATTTTGAACAAGGTTGATCTGCTGCCCTACCTGTCGTTTGACGTGGACAAGGCGATTGCCTACGCCCGGCAGGTCAATCACGACATCGAAGTGGTGCAGGTGTCGGCCACCAGCGGGCAGGGGCTGGACGAGTGGTATGCCTGGATCGAAAAGGGCCGGGCCTTGCAGTTGCATCGTAAAAAGAAACTGGCAGCCCGCAACGACTGACCCGTTGACGGGCTGCCCTCCGGTCAGGGAGAGGCAGGATAGATGTGTTTGGCGGTTCCGGCGCAGGTGGTGGCCCTGTTGCCTGACGGCATGGCGACGGTGGATGTTGCTGGCGTCAAAAAGGATGTGTCGGTGGCGCTGGTCGATGGTCTGGCGGTGGGCGATTATGTGATCCTGCATGTTGGCTATGCGCTGAACCGCATTGATGCCGACGAGGCGGCGCGCACGCTGGCCCTGCTGGCTGAAATCGGCCAACTGGACGAGGCCCGGCAGGAGCTGCTGGACGGGGGCGCGGCATGAAGTACGTCGATGAGTACCGCGACGGTGCCAGGGCCCGCGAGATTGCCGCCGTCATCGGCGCCGAGGTCCAGCCGGGGCGGCGCTATAACATCATGGACTTTTGCGGCGGCCATACCCATTCCATCGCCCGCTTTGGCCTTGAGGACCTGTTGCCGCCGTCGGTGCGGCTGATCCACGGGCCGGGCTGTCCGGTGTGCGTGCTGCCGACCGGGCGGATTGACAGCGCCATCGAACTGGCGCGGCGGCCCGATGTGATCCTGTGCTCCTATGGCGACATGCTGCGGGTGCCGGGGTCGGGGCGTGACAGCCTGCTGAAGGCCAAGGCCGACGGGGCGGCGGTGCGGATCGTCTATTCGACGCTCGATGCGCTGAAAGTGGCGCGGCAAAATCCCGACAAGACGGTGGTGTTCTTTGCCATCGGCTTTGAAACCACCACTCCGCCGTCGGCTCTGGCGCTGTTGCAGGCCCACGCCGAAGGGCTGGAAAACTTCGCGCTGTTCTGCAACCACGTGATGACCCCGCCCGCCATGCGCGCCATCCTGACCTCTGAGGAGCGGGTGCCGCTGGAGGGGGTGATCGGGCCGGGGCATGTGTCGGTGATCACCGGCTCGCAGGTCTATCAGCCGTTTGCCGAGCAGTGGCAGTTGCCGATCGTCATTTCCGGTTTCGAGCCGCTGGACCTGTTGCAGGCAATCCTGATGCTGGTGCGGCAGGTGAACAACGGGCGGGCCGAGGTGGAAAACCAGTACGCCCGCGCCTTGCAGCAGGATGGCAACCCCAAGGCGCGGCAGGTGATCGAGCAGGTGTTTACCCTGCGCCCCAGCTTTGAATGGCGCGGCTTTGGGGCTTTGCCGGACAGCGCCCTGTCCATCCGTCCCGAGTTCGCCGCCTTTGATGCCGAGGCCCGGTTTGCCCTGCCGTATCGCAGCGTGCCCGATCACAAGGCCTGTGCCTGTGCCGAGATCGTGCGCGGCCTGAAACGGCCGCAGGACTGCCGCATTTTCGGCACCGCCTGCACCCCCGACCATCCGGTCGGATCGTGCATGGTGTCATCCGAAGGAGCCTGTGCCGCCCATTGGGCCTATGGCCGGTTCCGTGACCAGCAGCAGGGGGCTGCGCAATGAAACTGGATTGGGTATCGGGCCGGGTCGAACTGACCCATGGCGGCGGCGGCCGGGCGATGGCGCGACTGGTTGACGAGCTGTTCAAAAGCGCCTTCAGCAATCCGTTGCTGGATGCGGGCAACGATCAGGCGACCTTTACCGTGCCCGCAGGGCGGATGGTGATGACCACTGACGGCTATGTCATTCATCCGCTGTTTTTCCCCGGCGGCGATATCGGTTCGCTGGCGGTCCATGGCACGGTCAACGATGTGGCGATGGGCGGCGCCCGCCCCCTGTACCTGTCGGCGGGCTTCATTCTGGAGGAAGGCTTTCCGCTGGCCGACCTGAAGCGGATCGTCGCCAGCATGGCCGCCGCCAGCGCCGAAGCCGGTGTACCGATTGTCACCGGCGATACCAAGGTGGTCGAACGCGGCAAGGCCGACGGGGTGTTCATCACCACTGCCGGGATTGGCGTGGTTTATGACGGGGTCGAAGTGTCGTCGGACCGGGCGCGCCCCGGTGACGTGATCATCGTCTCCGGCACCATCGGGGACCACGGGGTGGCGATCCTGTCGGTGCGCGAGGGGCTGGAATTCGACAGCGAAATCCGCTCGGACAGCATGGCGCTGCACCGGCTGGTGGAAACGATGGTGCAGGTGGCGCCGGGGCTGCGGGTGCTGCGCGATCCAACCCGGGGCGGGGTGGCGGCGACGCTCAATGAACTGGCGCAGGCCTCGGCGGTCGGGATGGAGCTGGACGAAGCCGCCCTGCCGATCCGCCCGCAGGTGCGGGGAGCCTGCGAGCTGTTGGGCCTCGACCCGCTGTATGTCGCCAACGAGGGCAAGCTGCTGTGCATCTGTCCGCCCGAAGACGCCGACCGCCTGCTGGCTGCAATGCGCGCGCACCCGCAGGGGCAGGACGCCGCCATCATCGGGCAGGTGGTGGCCGATGATCACCGCTTTGTCACCATGGCCACCAGTTTTGGCGGTCGCCGGGTGGTGGACTGGCTGGCGGGCGAACAGTTGCCGAGGATTTGCTGAGGGTTTGCGGCGGGACAGGAACGGGTTTCGTGCGCCGTGGTTCAGTATAACGCCATGCGAGCCTCCGGATTGGTCAGCAATCCGGAGGCTGTTGTTCTTGCCGATGAAAGCTCTCGAGTTAATTGAAGGCGGCTTTCACCCGCAGGACACCGTACAGCAACAACGCCTTGCTGGGGTCCGTTAGATCAGGCGACAACAGGACCCGCTTGATGGCAATGTCAAACGGCGAGGCTTCGGTGTCATCGGGCAGAGTGAGGAACATGGCCTTGTCAAAGCGGTCTGTCAGTTCCAGTTTTGACAGGTCTATGAACGAACGAATGTCGTCCGGGAACTTTTCAGTATAGACGGGATTGTGGAAGAACAGGCTGGCGAGGTCATCCCGAAGCAGTCTGATGTTTTGGCCGTGCAGGGCGAGCATTGCCAAGGCCCGCCGGTCATGGCCCTCAAGGTGAAACAGGGCGGATATATGGGGACGGAGCAATGACTGGTCAGGGAGCTGATGTTCCCCGGCAAGGATGCGTTCCCGCAGACGGTCAGCATGCCAGCGGCCAACATTCCGGGGCGCCTGTGCCAGCAGGGTGGTATCAACGCCGCTCTGCTTGTCGAGTGGCGTCACACAGTAAAGTAAAGGGAGCATGACAATCGGGCTGGATGCGGTGTCAGCCGTAATGTCTGTTGTGCCTTCAACGATGACGCCTCCCGTGGATAACGCGGACGTGTCCCCTCCCGTACGAACGATCAGACGCGCCGTAATCATGTCGCGCTGCTTTTGCAGTTTCTTTATGTCGTCAGGATGTTCCTCGGCCAATTCACGAAATTTTACGGATTCATCGATAAAGACCTTGAAGAGTTCATCTACCTGAAATTGCGACAATGAGGGCAGTGCATCAAGGACCATGCACTTTTCGCGATAATCCAGCGAGAGACTGTCGGCCAGCAGGGTGACAAATCGTTGATGGTCATAGTCAGCATCCTCTGCCCGACTCACCAGAGTGGGGTCCAGCATCGGCCTGTTTACAGGCGGTGATTGTGACAGCGTCTGTGCCCCCACCACGACCGCAGCTTCGGTGGGGGTGGGAAGCTGTTGGCCGCGCCAATGGGCGAAAGCACGGCCTTCGTCCTGACTAAGGGCTATCACCGGTTGGTGCAGCATCTCTGTCGTTGGCCAACTGGTGGGCCATGCCTGTGGGCGGGGATAGCCACTTTCGGCCAGAAACGTCTGGTATTCGCCAAAGGTGACCGGGGCCTCGTCAATATAAACGGGCGGGAACTGTTCTGCCAACAGGTGCATGGTCCGCCCATCAATGGGGTGCGTGAGGTGAGTCGGCAGATTGGCGAACAATCCCGGCATCATGGCGAGTCGGCGCCGCCGCATGGCCTGCACCTCGGGTGCTTCTGCCTCTGTGTTGGCATCCACGCCAAGGCTGTGGCACCAGCGTGCTTCCAGCGACTGGAGCAATGGGCTGCGCAGTCCTAAATCCTTTGCGGCCAAGTACAAGCCCAGCAGGTGACGCAGCGCGGCCTGTGGGGAAACCTGTTGATGCTCGGCAAGAATCTCACCAACCTCCAACCGCAGCCATTGTTGCCGGTCACCCATGGCTTCCAGTTTATTCCGAATGTCGCGAAGCTCTGTCAGGGCCTGATGGTCATCAGGGTGTAGCATCAATCGGGCCACCATCAGCCAGCCTCGGCTGCTGTGGCCGTTAACATCAGAAGAATCTCGTGCCAGATCGAGAACCCGTTGGGCGGCGGCAACAGCCTGTTCTCCATTTCCCAACAACAGTGCGCGATCCAATTGCAGGCGAGCCAGAAAAGCCAGACCGTCGTGCCCGGCGGTGTCCTTGCCGGGGGTCTCGAGGGGTGAGTCCGTCGTGCTCACGGGCTGCAGGCAGTCGGTTTCAAAGTTGCGGAGCAGGTCATCCAGATCATTCCGGGTCGGATCTTCATCAATCAGGGCACCTAGCAGTTCGGCTTTTCCACCTAAAATCACGCTCCGGGCCAGAGTATCTGGGGCGTCTCCCAAGGCAGATTGCAAGGCTGTACGGGCTTGTTCCAAGTTCCCCGCATCAAAGAGGCGGGCATGCTCCAAAGCACGAGCTATGTCCATAATGGCATTGTTTTCATTATTGTCTTCATAAGCTCGCATTCTTTTCTGGCTTTGCCGTGCTGACTGACTGTCCGCCTGAGCGATGGCAGCATTCCACATCCTTTGCCAGCCGAGGTTTGCGGCAAAGGTATTTTCGGAGTACTGGGCGGTGCGTAACAATTCTTGAGTGTATTTGTTGGCAGTATCTATTTTCCCGGTGCGGTGGGCGTGATCAGCCAGAAGATAGGTCAGGTAGCTAGTATTGTCGGTAATTTCATGAAATTGTTCAATAGAGTGTTCGTTCTGTGTCATCTGTTCGTAATGCTCATATCTTATCGCAACCATAAGATAGTCTTCGAGCGCACCTTGCCCCGCCTCGGCATCCCCAAGGCGCTGGAAAAGCTGTTGGGCGCGTGCGAACAATTCACTCGCACGACCATAATCCCCCAGCCTGTAATGGCGCAATCCCAGATCGCGTGCCTGTTGAGCCGCAGCAGTCAGCGCATCCGGGTTATCGAGGCTGGGGGCGATTTCCTCCCAGTCTGTATAGAGGCGTTCAGCTTTTTCCAGCGAGATGTCCGCTGCGGACAGTTGGCTGGCTTCGATCATGCGGCGGATACGAATGCGTTCAAGCCCGACAACCGGTCGCGAAGCCGCGTAGCGGCGAAGCATGTGAGGCAGAACATATTGCTGCGCTACCGGTTCATCGTCCGTGCGCTCTTCATGGCGAACCAGTCCGATTTCGCAAAGCTGTCGGAAAAAAGCTAAAACATCCTGCTCAGGCAGCCCTTGTATGCTCAGGGAGATGTCGTTGTTGTCTTCTTTCTGGTAGCTCGCCCATGCCTGTAAGGGGGCGACTGCGGTATCGTCGGCATAAAGGCTGACCACCTGAATCAGCTGCTTGACCTGATCAAGCTTTTCCCCGGGAAACTTCATGCCCATCGACATGTCAACGGCGTGATAATACGAAAGACGCTTGACGCGTTCGTCTGAGGCAATTTCATCAATGTTGAAGCCAGAGACGGACAGAAACTCTGCGGCGTTTGCTGGTTGATTTGCCTTTTGGATACGATCTGCCAGCAGGTCAAGATAATGACTAATCCTGCATTTCGTACTCTCGATATATTGGGCCGCGATCACGATTGGCCCCGGATTTCCGCCAAAAAATTCAGGCGCACAGACCAGACGCCGCAGGGCTCTTTTCTCATGAGCAGGGAGGGGAGACGATGAGGAGTGATATGCTTCAAATACTGCCAATGCGTCTTCATCGGTCAGAGAGGGCATGATGAAGGGTTTTAGGTGTACTCCATCTTTAAGGCGAAAATCTTGTGCGAGGAGCAAAACCGCGCAGTCATGCAGGAGGTCATTCAGCAAAATTTGGAGAATTGCGTCATATGACTTGAAAGTCACGGTATCTATGATGATCAGGGGACGCATTCTCTTGAAAAAAAGCGGTAATTCATTGCGGCTTGACGCGCTTTGTGGGGCCTGGCTGCCACTGACAAGGCGTGCCTTGAGAGTCTCTGGGCTATCCATGCCATTCAGCCAGCAAACGCCACCGGGGAACGTAGTCTCATCGTTGACCGCACGGTGGGCAAGATGGGTTGCCAGGGATGTTTTACCGCACCCCGCTGGCCCGATCAGGATGGCGTGCGGGTAAGGGGCGTTACAAAGATACGTATAGATTTCTTCCAGTATCGGAGCGCGGTATAGAAGGACTTGTGGGTATGGGTGCGGGGTAGGGTCAGTGAAGCGGGGGGGTGCTGTTTTCCCTGAGATAGAGGTAACTACGTTCGAGACGGCCTCATCACTCATTTTTTGGCGCCATGCCGCGCCAATTGCCACCAGTAATGCGGGGAGCTCCGCAGCCTTGCGACGGAACACAACGATCCCAGTGTCCTGCAGGCGGAAAATTGTAGCTTCTGGCATATCAGCAGCAACAAGGGCGATGTGCTGCCGTTCCCCATCATGAAATGAGGGGTCCTGACGGCCTATACCCACGTGCAGAATCGACTTGGTTTTATATAAGTTTGTTATATGGCTGTTGCTCTTGATGGCCGATAAAGCCCTTGTGTGATCATCCTCCGTTACGACCATGGTCTGCGGATTATCCACATGGCCCCACATGGCAATCAGGCGAAGGTCATCATCATTCAGTTCGCCGATATCATCTCCGCGATTTTGGCATTTCCATTCCGTGTTTTTGTTGAGCAGTGCTTGCTGCAGTAAATTATCGTAGTTGATAGACAGGATAAAACGGGCACCCATGGCGGCAATCGCATTGTAAATATTGCGATGCGCACCAGTGTATGAGTCTGAAATGCGCCGGGCAATTTGATTTTTCAGCGTTGCTGATTTTACTCCTCTTTTATCATTTTTTGTCAGAAATGAGGCATATTGATATATATTGTATATTCCATCTGGAAATTGGTATTTTGAATCAATAAGATCTATGCTATAGATTTTGGCGATCTCGTTCAGTAATGTTTTTTGAGATGGCAACCCTGCGCAGGCAGATACTTCTGATCCAATAAAGATGGGCATGGGGATCGAGTGAGTTTCTATAATATACTTCACAATCTCGGCATCAGTGGCATCGATATTTTCGGTAATTACAGTCATGTTGCGCCCCGTATTTTATTCTATGAAAATACCGCCCCGGCTGATGATGACAGGCGGGATTTCCAGCCATCGCCGATTGCCTGCAGCAATGCGGGGATTTTCGCCACATCCCGGCGGAACAGGATAAAACCGTTCTTGTGCAGTCTGTTGATCACCGGCTTTGGCACATCACTGGAAATGATGGCGACATGCTGCAGGAAGGCGCCTTGGCGTGCATAGCGTGCCTGCGACAGCCGCAAGGAAAAGGCAATATCCCGGAACCCCATTCCCACGTGCAGGATCGGATTGTTGCTGTACAGCTCTTGCGTCACGCGATCCGTGTCACAGGGCGTGGAGGACAGGATTGCGAGGCAATCTTCCTCCGTCATCACCATGGTGTTCGGGACGTCGATATGGCCATGGACGGCAATCATCAGATGGTCATTGTCGCGGATCGCCCCGATTTGCTCCCCGCGCTTTTTGCAGGTCCAGTGCGGTGACGCCGCCAACAGGGCTTGCTGTAACAAATTGTCGTAATTCAAGGTCAGGATGCGCCGCGCGCCCATGGCGGCGATGATTCTGTACACGGAATCGTTTGCTGTGGTGGATGCCACTCTGAGGCCACGTGCAATGCGCTCTTTCAGGGCAGCCGACGCCACGCCTCCGTGGTCATCCCCGACCAGTTCAGAGGCATACTGATAGAAATCAGAAACGCCAACCGGCAACTCGCCCTTTGGACCAATGACCGGATAGCCAATGGCGCCTGCTTCCTTGTTGAACAAGGCTGCCCACGAGGGCAGGCCAGCCCCGGCGGACAGTCCCGAGCCGATCATGAGGGGCATCGGGGCAGCATGCGCATTCAGGAAATTAACCACCTGCGCATCGTTAAAATCGAGCGTTCGCGGCATCCGTGCAATCCCATAGAGTGTTTATGTCTATGCAATAAACCTATCAGACTGTTTCTGTGCTGCAATCCTAAAAGTTGTTTTTCAATATGTATTCTCATGGAGTGAGCCGAGGGCAGTCATTGGCGCCTTCGGGATGTCGCCTTGCAGGGGGAAGGCTTTGCCCCCACTGTTTCCCAAAGCGCGACAATCTTTTTCGCACAACGGGGATTATCAGTCGGGCGTGAAACGCCTACCGTAAGGCCACACACTGCTTCTCCCAGCCAAAAGGATCTTCCCCATGTCTCTCCCCCGCGTCCTTGCCATCTCGGGCAGCCTGCGTTCCGGTTCCTTCAGCACCACCATCCTGACCTCGCTGGCATCTGCCCTGAAGGATCAGGCCGATGTGCAGGTGATGACCCTGGGCGACGTGCCGCTGTACAATCAGGACATCGACACCGACACCCCGCCGGCTGGTGTGGCCGCCCTGCGCGCTGCCATCAAGGCCGCCGATCTGGTGGTGATTGCCTCGCCGGAATTCAACTACGCCATTCCGGGCGTGCTGAAGAACGCCCTCGACTGGGCCTCGCGTCCCTACGGCCAGTCGGCTTTCGGTGGCAAGAAGACCCTGTTCCTGACCTCGTCGGTGGCCTTCACCGGTGGCGTGCGTGTGCAGGCCCAGCTGCGTGAAATCCTGATCGCCATCGGTGCCAACGTGGTGGCCGGTCCGGAACTGGTGCTGGGCAGCATCCACGAAAAGATCGCCGACGGCGCGGTGGCTGACGACGTGCTGGCCTTCCCGCTGGGCGCGGTGAAGGGGGCGCTGGGCCTGTAATCAGGACCAATACTTGCTGCTTTCGACAACAGGCATCCGGTCAACAGACCGGGTGCCTGTTGTTTTTGTTGGGGGAACGATTGCTCCTGCGCCATACTGCCTGCGGTGGACGGGAGGCGGAAGGACAGGGCCAGCGATGACCGATCAGGCGATTGTTCTGGTGATCGACGACGAGCCGCGATCGTTGCAAACATTGCGGCGGGTGCTGGGGGATGACTTTACCGTCCTGACCGCCGCCGGAGCCGACGAGGCCGAGGCCATTCTGGCGCAGGAAATGCCGGCGGTGATCCTGTGCGACCAGCGGATGCCGGGCCTGAGCGGGGTCGAATTCCTGCAACGGGTGCGCGAGCACTGGCCGGAGCCGGTGCGGATGATCCTGTCCGGCTATACCGAGTCCGATGACATTCTGGCGGCGATCAACGACGCCGGGATTTACCGCTTCATCGCCAAACCGTGGGACCCGGACGAGCTGCTGGAAGCGGTGCGGGCGGCGGTCCATCTCTACCACCTGCAACGGCAGAATCACGCGATCAGCGTCGAAATGAAGGTCTCTGCCAGCCAGCTTGAAAAGGTGGTGGCGGAAAAGCGCAGCCGGGTGCGGGCGCTGTTTGGCTTTGACAGCATCGTCCACGCGGCGGGCAGTCCGGTGGCCGAGGCCATCGCGTTGGCGCGGCGGGTGGCCGACTATGACCTGTCGGTGCTGATCACCGGCGAGTCCGGCACCGGCAAGGAATTGCTGGCGCGCGCCATCCACTACAACAGCCCGCGCGCCGAAGGCTCGTTTGTGATGGAAAACTGCGGGGCCTTGCCGGACCAGTTGCTGGAAAGCGAGCTGTTCGGCTGTAAAAAGGGTGCCTTTACCGGCGCTTACGAAGACCGCATCGGGCTGTTTGAACAGGCCAGCGGCGGCACCATCTTTCTCGACGAAATCGGCGAAACCAGCCCGGCGTTTCAGGTCAAGCTGTTGCGGGTGTTGCAGGAAGGCGAAATCCGGCCGCTGGGGGCGCGGCTGACCCGGCGGGTGGATGTGCGGGTGGTGGCGGCGACCAACCGTGATCTGGAAGAAGACGTCCGCGCCGGGCGATTCCGGCAGGACCTGTATTACCGGCTGGCCGGATTCCCCATTCACCTGTGCCCGTTGCGTGACCGGCCCGGCGATATCCCGTTGCTGGCCGAAATGCTGCTGGGCGAGGCGATGCAGCGCCTGAACAAGCCGGTGCATGACTTCCACCCCGAGGCTCTGGCGGTGCTGCGTGCCTATTCGTGGCCGGGCAATATCCGTGAACTGCGCAACGAGGTCCAGCGGATGGTGGCGCTGGCGGAAAGCGAGACCCTGGGGCGCGCGGTGATGTCGCCGCGCATTCTGCGGGCGGTGGCCGGGCAGTCGTTGCAAGGGGTACAGCCCGCCACCAGCCTGCGCGAACAGGTCGAGGCGCTGGAGGAACGGATCGTGCGGGCGGCCTTGCTGCGCCACCATGGCAACATCTCGCGGGTGGCCGACGAACTGGGGCTGTCGCGGGTCGGCCTGCGGGGGAAAATGGCGCGCTATCGTCTGGGACGTTCTGCCGATCTGGTCGGCTGTGACAGCGAGGACGATGACGGATGAGCACGCCGCCGTCTTTGCGCGACAAGGTTGGGGCGGTGCCAGAGGTGGCGCTGGAGCTGGGCCATCTGCAAGAGCAGGTGTGGGTCGAGGTGATCCAGAAAATGGAACAGGTCTATTCCGACCTGATCCGTTATGAAATCGGGCTGGAAGAAAAGAACGCCCGGCTGGAGGAAGCCCAGGCCTTTATCACCTCGGTGCTGTCGTCAATGTCGGACGTGTTGATCGTCTGTGGTCTGGATGGCCATGTGCAGCAGGTCAATCAGGCGGTGCTGGAGATGACCGGGCTGGAGGCCGGGGCACTGGTCGGGCGGCCGCTGGAAGACCTGTTGAGCGACGGCAGCCGGGGGACGCTGGCCGAGTTTTCCACCCGCCCGTCAACGGCGGTCCTGCGCGAATGCGAGGTGCGGTTGCTGTGTGCGGATGGCGGAGCGTCGGATGTGGTGGCGATGAACTGTTCGCTGCGTCTGGACCATCGTGGCCGCCCGGAAGGCACGGTGTTGATCGGCAGGCCGGTGGGAGAACTGCGCCGGGCCTATGCCGGGCTGGCGCAGGCGCACGCCGACCTGAAACAGGCGCAGCAAACGCTGATCCAGCAGGAAAAGATGGCTTCGCTGGGGCGGTTGGTGGCCGGGGTGGCGCACGAACTGAACAATCCGATTTCCTTCGTCAATGGCAACGTCCACACCCTGAAAAAGTACATGGCACGGATCAGCCAGTATCTGGATGCGGTCGGGCGGGATGACCCGCAAACCTGCGCCGCCTTGCGCCGTACCCTGCGGCTGGATGCCATTCTGGCCGATGTGCCGGAGCTGATCGAAGGCACGCTGGAAGGTGCCGAGCGGGTGACCGACATTGTGCGATCCTTGCGGCGGCTGTCGTTTGCCCAGCCCGGTGCCTCCGAAGTCTTTGATCTGGCCGAGGTGGTGCAGACCGCCCTGCAATGGACCCTGAAAGGCACGCTGAAGGGAACGGCGGTGATGCCATCCCTGCATCTGGACCTGGGCGGCGGGCTGCTGGTGCGGGGGCAGGCCGGGCAAATGCATCAGGTGATGACCAATCTGATCCATAACGCGCTGGATGCGCTGGAGGGGTGCGCCGATCCGGTGCTGGAAATCGTTGGTCATCATGTGGATGATCCGGGCCTTTCCCCACCCTGTCGGGTACGTGTGACGGTGCGGGACAATGGTGCCGGCATTCAGCCCGAGCATTTGCTGCGGGTCTTTGACCCGTTTTTCACCACCAAGCCGGTCGGGCGTGGCACCGGTCTGGGGCTGTGGATCAGCTATGGTCTGGTGCGGGATTTCGGTGGTTCGCTGACCGTTGGCAACCATGCCGCAGGCGGAGCGGTCTTTACGATTGATCTGCCAGCGGTGAACAATACCTGAAAGATGCGTGTGTTCTGAGCCGTTTGCGCGGTCTGTCGCTGCCTCTTGATACCCGGTCTGATTGAGTATGGTCGTCTCGCACATGCGATTGTGCTTTGCAATATTTTTGCCAGCTTCAACTCCGCCCTGTCATCCGATATAGGCCGACTCTGCGACCTGATTCGGCCTTTTGGCCGACGGGCAGGGGATTCTGGTGGAAAAACCACCCCTTGGGGTGGGGTGGGAGAGTTGTTTTTTTGCGTAAAGCGCTTTGCACGGATAAGGATATTTCACGCCACCGGCAAGGGGGTAAAGAACGCTGAAACCTTAGTGTTTATGCGGTGTTCGGGTGGGGGTTGACACAGTTTTTGGCAGTTTTGCTGGCATTACCCGAGTTTTCCCATGGGGGAAAATTAGCTCTTTGACATTTATTTTCGCTAGATTTTCCGGTCAGGTGAGATATTGTCTCAATGCATAACAGCCATTCCAATGGCGCATAATGACAACCAGGCCCTAAGGGAGGGTGTATGACCAACCAAATCCACGAGCGGATTAAAGCCAATCCGAAATTCCAGGAGCTGTGTGCCAAGCGCAGCAGCTTTGCCTGGACCCTGTCAGCCGTGATGTTGATTGCGTACTACGCGTTCGTTGCCGTGATTGCCTTCTTCCCGGCTTCCCTCGGGACACCGGTGTCCGAAGGCGCCATCACCTCGGTCGGTATCTATGTCGGTCTGGCGCTGATCATTCTGTCGTTCGTTCTGACGGGCATCTATGTCCAGAAGGCCAACGGCGAATTCGACGCCCTGAACAAAGAAATCCTGGACGAGGTGAAGTGATGAAGCGTTTTGGCACTTTCTCCTCGGTGGTTGCTGGTCTGACCACCCTTGGCCTGTCGTCGGCGGCCTTTGCGGCCGGTGCGATCGACGGCGCCGTGCAAAAGCAGGCGACCAACTGGACGGCGATCGTGATGTTCGTCGCCTTTGTGCTCGCCACCCTTGGCATCACCTACTGGGCTGCCAGCAAGACCAAGTCCGCCAAGGACTTCTACGCGGCGGGCGGTGGCATCACCGGCTTCCAGAACGGTCTGGCGATTGCCGGTGACTACATGTCGGCAGCCTCGTTCCTCGGGATCGCCGGTCTGGTGTTTACCGCCGGTTTCGACGGCCTGATCTACTCCATCGGCTTCCTGGTTGGCTGGCCGGTCATCCTGTTCCTGGTGGCAGAACGCCTGCGTAACCTCGGCAAGTACACCTTTGCCGACGTGGCGTCCTATCGCCTGCAACAGGGCCCGATCCGCTCGCTGGCCGCCTCGGGCACGCTGGTGGTGGTTCTGCTGTACCTGATTGCCCAGATGGTGGGCGCAGGCAAGCTGATCCAGCTGCTGTTCGGTCTCGACTACGGCATCGCCGTTGGTCTGGTCGGCGTGCTGATGGTTGGTTACGTGATGTTCGGTGGCATGCTGGCCACCACCTGGGTGCAGATCATCAAGGCCGTTCTGTTGCTGTCCGGCGCGACCTTCATGGCGCTGATGGTGATGACCCACTATGGCTTCTCGATGGAAGCGATGTTCAAGCATGCTACCGAAGTCCATTCCAAGGGCATCAAGCTGATGCAGCCGGGTGGTCTGGTGTCTGATCCGGTCGATGCCATTTCGCTGGGTCTGGCCCTGATGTTCGGTACCGCTGGCCTGCCGCACATCCTGATGCGCTTCTTCACCGTCTCGGACGCCAAGGAAGCCCGCAAGTCGGTGTTCTATGCCACCGGTTTCATTGGTTACTTCTACATCCTGACCTTCATCATCGGTTTTGGCGCCATCGTTCTGGTTCTGAACCATCCGGAATTCATGGCTGCTGACGGCAAGGGCATCATGGGCGGGTCCAACATGGCCGCCATCCATCTGGCCAAGGCTGTCGGTGGTGACCTGTTCCTCGGCTTCATCTCGGCCGTTGCCTTCGCCACCATTCTGGCGGTGGTGTCCGGTCTGACCCTGTCGGGTGCCTCGGCGGTGTCGCATGACCTGTACGCCTCGGTGTGGCGCAAGGGCCGTGCCAGCGATGCTGACGAAATCCGCGTCTCCAAGATCACCACGATGGTTCTGGGCGTGCTGGCGATCATCCTCGGCATTGCCTTTGAAAAGCAGAACATCGCCTTCATGGTCGGCCTGGCCTTCTCGATCGCTGCCTCGGCCAACTTCCCGGTCCTGTTCATGTCGATGTTCTGGAAGGGCCTGACCACCAAGGGTGCGTTCTACGGCGGCTTTGCCGGTCTGATCTCGGCCTCGGTGCTGGTGATCCTCGGCCCGACCATCTGGAAGGACGTCATGGGTCACGCCGATGCTCTGTTCCCCTACAAGAACCCGGCGATCTTCTCGATGACCATTGCCTTCGCCATCACCTATATCGTGTCGAAGATCGATGGCTCGCAGACCGCCAGGGACGAAATGGAAGCCTTCGAAGCCCAGTACATCCGGTCGCAGACTGGTCTGGGTGCGGAAGGGGCCTCCGATCACTAAGACTGCCACTCTGGTATGGAGCCCGCGGGTTCCTGCCACCGTGACCGAACGCCCCGGACCGAGTGTTCCGGGGCGTTTTTTTCTTGGCTTGCTCAGGGGGATGAACCCCGCGTCCATGACTTCAGGCCAGCTTTTCGCAGTGCAAAGGGCGGGGGTACACTGCCACCCGGATCGGTTCACGGATCGATATCCATAAGGTGCCACCATAAAACAGGCCCACAAAAATACCGTCGTCAGGGGAGACGCCTCGTACCATGTCCAAGGACTTTGATTTCTCGGTTACGCCCTTTAGCCATTTGTCGTCAGCCGAGCGCGGCAAGCTGTCGGCGGCGGTCGATATTGCCTATTTCAAGACCAACGATACGCCGCTGAAACCCGGTCAGGCGCTGGACCACCTGATGCTGGTGATCAAGGGATTGCTGGCGGAAAAGAACGGTGACGAACTGGTGACGGTCCATGGGCAGGGCGATTTGCTCGGGGCATCGGCGCTGATCAACGACACCAAATCGCTGTCGTGCGAAGTGCAGGAAGAGGCGCTGGTCTATCTGATCCCGCGCCAGATGATGCTGGACCTGTGCCGCAGCAACAGCGCGTTCGAGGCATTCTTTACCAGTTCGCTCAGTGAACGGCTGGCCGCCCGTGCCAATGCCGAAAGTGCGCGCGGCATGGCCTCGTTCATGGTGGCGAAGGTCGGGCAGGCCTATCTGCACCCGCCGCTGTTCGTCCCCGGTTCGTGTACCCTGCGTGATGCGGCGGTCCTGATGAAAAAGGAAAAGGCCACCAGCCTGCTGGTCACGGCGGCGGATGGCCGGGTGGGGGTGCTGTCGGGGTCGGACATGCGCGACCATGCCATCATTCAGGGCAAGCCGCTGGAAACGCCGGTCGAAAGCTGTGCCACCTATGGCACCATCACCGTTGATCAGGACGAGTTCCTGTTCAATGCGCAGGTGCTGATGACCCGCTACAACATCCGCCGCCTGCCGGTGCTGCAGGATGGCAACATCATCGGGGTTCTCGAACTGATCGACTTGTTGGGTTACATGTCCAGCCACTCGCATCTGGTGGCGGTGCAGGTGGACCGCGCCCAGACGCTGGACGAGCTGCGGGTGGCCTCCGAGGCACTGGGGCCGCTGTTGCAGGGGCTGCACGGCTCGGGGGTGAAAATCCGCTTCATTGCCGAGATGGTCACCGACCTCAGCCGCAAAATCCAGCGCAAGCTGTTTGAAATGCTGGTCCCGCCGGAACTGGCGGGCAAATGCTGCCTGATGGTGATGGGCTCCGAGGGGCGCGGCGAACAGATCGCCAAGACCGATCAGGACAATGCGCTGATTGTCGCTGACGACATTGACCCGGACAGTGTCCGCGACCTGTGCCGCCAGTATACCGAGGCGATGATCTCGTTCGGCTATCCGCCGTGCAGCGGCAACATGATGGTGTCCAACCCGGAATGGAGCAAAACCGAAAGCCAGTTCCGCGATGACATTTACCACTGGATGCTGACGCCGGGGGAAAAGGCATTCCTCAATCTGGCGGCCTTCATTGACGGCGAAGCGGTGGCCGGTGATCCGCTGTTGCTGTATCGCCTGCGCAGCTATCTGTTCCAGCGGCTGACCGACAATCAGGGCTTCCTCAGCCACTTTGCCCGACCGGTGAACAGCTTTGACACGCCAATCGGCTTTTTCCATCAGTTGGTGATGGACAAGGACCACAAGGGCGAAATCGACATCAAAAAGGGCGGCATTTTCCCGATTGTCCACGGGGTGCGGGCGTTGGCGCTGGAAAAGCACCTGACCTGCACCTCGACCTTCAGCCGCATCGAGGCTCTGGGGCAGGAGGGCATTTTCGATACTGACTTTGCCGCCAATCTGGTCGAGGCGTTCCAGTTCCTGATGGAAATCCGCTTGCAGGGGCGCTTGTCAAAGGGGCAACTGAGCGGGGAAGGGGCCGACAACTTTGTCCGCGCCGATGACCTGTCGAAATTCCAGCAGGACGCCCTGAAAGACAGCCTGTTGCTGGTCAAGCAGTTCAAGCAACTGTTGACCCATCATTTCAAGCTGGCGGCCTTTTAGAGCAAATCCCGAGCAGATGGACGCATCTGCGACGACGTATTTGCTAGAAACACAAGATGTTAGAGCGTTTGACCCAATTCAGGGAAAACGGAAAACGCTCTAAACACAGGGAGAGGTATGATGCTGCAATCCCTGCTGCGCGGTCTGAACCGTCGCCGCCTGAAGGACCCGTCCTATGGGTTTCTGTTCGATGATCCTCACCCGGACGAAGTGGTGTGCTTTGACACCGAAACCAGCGGTCTGGACCCGAAAAAGGCGGAAATCCTGTCGCTGGCCGCCGTCCGCATTCGTGGCAACCGGGTGCTGACCAGCCAGCGGCTGAACATGGTGTTCAAGCCGCAAAAGGCCATTGATCAGGAATCGATCAAGGTTCACCGTCTGCGCCATGTCGATGTGGCCAACGGGCTGGACATCTACGAAGGTCTGGACCGCTTTTTACGCTTTGTCGGCAATCGCCCGCTGGTCGGCTATTTCCTCGAATTCGACGTGGCAATGGTCAACCGGGTGGTCAAACCGTGGCTGGGGATCGGCCTGCCAAACCGCTGCACCGAAGTGTCGGCGCTGTATTATGACTATCGCGTGCGCGGGCGGGACGGGGTTTATACCGGCAACATTGATCTGCGCTTTGACACCATCATGAGCGAACTGAAACTGCCGGTTCTGCCCGCCCATGATGCACTGAACGACGCGATCATGACCGCGTTGATGTATGTGAAACTGCAAGCCCTGCTGCATGGCAGCAGCGCGGAAGGCTGATCCGGGGGGATTACCGCCGGGCTTCCGCTGGAGTTGTGAGCCTTGAATGTGAACCATGCTCACAACTCCAGAATTTTGTTTTGCCGCATTGCTATTGCGAAAACCGGTTCCCACTTTTCGCAGCATGCGGAGTATTTCATGCCGCATTGCTATTACGAAAACCGGTTCCCACTTTTCGCAGCATGCTCCAGCGCCTGTTCCAGATCGCTCCAGATGGCGTCGACCGGCTCCAGCCCGACATTCAGGCGGATCATCCGGTCAGAAATGCCGAAATGGACGAACGGATTGGGCGCGGGCGGCATCCCGGCGGTGACGCTCAGCGGTACCAGCAGGCTTTCCGGCCCGCCCCAACTGACCCCCAGCCGGATCAGCCGCAGGGCGTCGGCAAAGGCCGGAACGTCGATGGCATCGCTGACCAGAAAGGAAAACACTCCGCCATAGCCAGTCAGGGTTTCCCGCCCCGGATGGCTGCTGAATGCCGGATGCAGGACCGATGTTACCTCGGCGTGATCGCGCAGGCGGCGGGCGATGGTCAGGCCACTGCTCATGTGGACCGGCATCCGCAAGGTCAGGCTGCGCAGGCCGCGCACCAGCAAAAAGGCATCAAAGGGCGACAGCTTGGCCCCCAGATAGGGATAGGTCCGACCGTTGATGCGGTCGATCAGGTCTTGCCGCCCGACCACCACCCCGGCGACGGTGTCACTGTAGCCGCCGAGGTATTTCGAGGCGGCATGGATCACCAGATCAATGCCGTGGGCAATCGGGTTTTGATACAGCGGGGTGGCCCACGAATTGTCGATGGCGGTCACCACCCCGTGCTGCTGGGCCAGTGCCGCCAGCGTTGGCAGGTGTTGCAGGTCAAAGGTCAGGGTGGTGGGCGTTTCGACATACAGCATCTTGGCGCCGGGCAGGGCACGGGCCACCGCCTCGGGGTCGCTGCCATCGACATAGTCGATGGTGACGCCTGCCGGGCGCAGCAGCTTTTCAAACATCTTGTAGGCATCGCCATAGACATTGCACACCGTCACCAGCCGGTCGCCGCCGCTGACAAAGGCCATCACGGTGGCGGTGATGGCGGCCATGCCACTGGCAAAGCCGCGCCCGGCATCGGCGCCTTCCAGTCTGGCAACCAGCTCCTCAAAGACCTGCACGGTCGGATTGTCGCCACGGGTGTAGACCAGCCGTTGTTCTCCGGCATAGACCGCCGCCATGTCCTGATAGCTGTCAAAGGTAAACAGCGAGGTCTGAAAAATCGGCGGCGCAGCGGCGTTCAGCGGATAGGCGGGCTCGTCACAGAACAACAGGCGGTGCGCTTCGGTCAAATCCATCGGGGGTCTCTCTGGAAGGGGAAGGTGTCAAAGGCGGGACGGCGGTAACGGGCACGACGGACAGAGGGTTTCGCCGGGCAGCAGGTAACTCAGGCAACAGACCTTGCGCTGCTGGCTGCCATCGGGGCGCGGACGCAGGCAGCCGTGAACCGGGTTGGCGCTGCCGTCGTACAGGGTGGGGGAGGCCAGCATCACCGCGCGGGCGGCATCGACGGCGGCGGCCACCCGCCGTTTGTGCTGGCGGTGCAGTTCATCCAGGCTCCAGCAGACCAGTGCTGCGACATTGCCCCACAGCACCCGTTGGGAAACGCCGCTCCACGCGGCCAGCCCCTGATGCAGCGGGGCAAAATGATCGACCATCAGTTCTTGCCAGCGTTCGGCCAGTGAACGGCGTGGCGAGGGGGCGGCAGACAGGAACAGCAACCGTTGGGGACTGGCGTCTTCGGCCAGCGCCAGACGCAGGACAGGCGAGGCCAGCCGCAGGTCGCCCTGCCAGTCGCACAAGGCCAACGCGGTAAGCAGCGACGGCAGGGTGATGCAGCCGTACAGGTGCGACCAGCGCGAGGCTATCGCCCGCCGGTCAGTGCCTTCCCCAAGGCGGGCCGCAAAGGGGGCCAGCAGGTCGGGGACCAGCAACGGCTCGCGCAGAAAGGCCGGGGTGATCCACCGCCAGCAGGCCGTTTCCTCCTGCCGGGCTGGCAAATGGAAGTCGACCGTCTGGCACGAGGCGAGGACGCCGGTCATCCAGTCTGATGGAAGGATGGGTAGAGCAAGGGCCATCAGCGTTTCCGGGTCAACAGCCACATCACCAGCGGCGCCCCGAACAGGGTGGCCATCAATCCGGCGGGAAGCTGAAAGGGAAACAGCACCATCCGCCCGGCCCAGTCGGCGGCCAGCATCAACAGGCCACCGCTGAGGATCGCCCCGGCCATCTGGCTGGGGACGGTGTGCAGGCCCAGCATGCGGGCCAGATGTGGCGCCATCAGGCCAATGAAGCTGAGCGGGCCGATCACCAGCGTGGCGGTGGCGGTCATGGCGGCGGTCATGATCAACAGCAGCAGGCGGGTCCGCCCCAGCGACAGACCCAGACTGCGGCTGGTGCCGTCGCCCAGCGGCAGGATGGTCAGCCAGCGGCTGATCAGGGGTGTCAGACCCAGCAGGACCACCGCAATGCCGACGGTCAGTGTGGCCTGTGCGCCATCGACCCGATAGGTCGAGCCCATGGTCCAGTTGAGCAAAATCACCGCCCGAGGATCACCGTTGGCGGTCAGCACGGCGGTCAGGGCGTCAAACAATGCCCCCAGCGCGATCCCGGCCAACAGGATGCGGTCGGGGGAAAAGGCACTGCGCCGCCCCAGCAGCAGGATCACCAGCAGCACCCCCAAAGCCCCGGCAGAGGCGGCCACCACATGAGTGAAACCAGCGGCAGAGGGTGCAATGTACAGCATGGAAATCATCCCGATCGCCGCGCCCGAGGTGATCCCCAGCACTTCCGGGCTGGCCATCGGGTTGGCGGTCAGACGTTGCAGGATCATCCCGGCGGCGGCCAGCAAGCCACCCGCAGCCAGCGCCGCCGCACTGCGCGGCAGCCGCCATGGCAACAGCGGTGTCAACTCGTGCAGGTCGCCAATCCACCGCCAACCCTGCGGCCCGCGTCCCCAGCACAGGGCAACGATGGCTGCGGCCAGCACCAGCATCGCCAGCAGGATCACCCGCCGCCACGGGGCGGCGCTGCGGATGACGCTGACGGTTCCCTGCCACAGCCCGCCGTGGGCCTTCATTTGCGGTAACAACAGCAGGATCAACGGCGCTCCGAACAGGGCGGTGATTGCGCCGGTGGGCAGGGGGTCACCCAGCAGGCGATCAATCTGTTGCACGGTCTGGTCGGTCAGCCACAGCAGGGCCATTGCCAGCAACGGCGACCACAGCAACCGCTGGCGCAGGGTGCGCGCTCCGGCAAAGCTGGCCAGCGTCGGCCCGGCCAGTCCGATGAAGCCGAACAGGCCAATCGAACTGATCACGGCGGTGGACAGAAACACCGCCACCGCCAGCGCCGCCGCCCGCAGGGCAAACAGCGGCACGCCAAGGCTGCGGGCGGCCTCGTCGCCCAGTTCCAGCAGCACCAGTGGCCGCAGCAGCACCAGACAGGCCATCATTCCGGCGGCCAGCATCGGAGCCAACAGGCGGATGGCGCTCCAGTCGTTTTGCACCAGTGATCCGCTGCCCCACACAAACAGGCTGACCAGATACTGCTCGTTCATCAGGATCAGGGCACTGCCGAGCGCCCCGCAATAGAGGGTGACAATCATCCCGGCGAGGATCAGCGGCAACGGCTCCAGCTTTTGCCGCCACGCCAGCGCAAACACCAGCGCCACCGCGATCAACCCGCCGCCAAAGGCCACCCACACCCGCCCGCCATCAAGCAGCGACGGCGCAAACAGGGTGGTCAGGGCCAACGCCAACTGTGCCCCGCCCGCCGTACCAACCGTTTCCGGGGCGGCCATGCGGTTGCGCAGGACATGCTGGAACAGCGCCCCGGCCAGCCCCAGCGCCGCGCCACACAGCAGGGCAGCCAGCGAGCGCGGCAACAGACTGGCGCTGGCGATGATCTGCGGCAGGGTGTGCGGAGCCAGCAGGGCGGGCCATTCGCGCATCGGCAGACGGTCGTTCAGTCCGTGCACGGCCATCGCCAGCGCAGGCAGCAGCAGGAGAAGGAACAGGGCAGGCAACAGGGCGCGGGAGTCCCGACCCCGCAGGGAAAGGCTGGCGAGCATTATAGCGGGGCTCCGGTCAGGGTCAGGACCAGCAGGCGGGCAAAACGGCCACTGGCGGGCAGGGTGCCGAACATCAGTACCGGATCAATCAGCGCCACCCGCTGGGCACGGACAAACGGCAGGGCGTTCCACAGAGGATTGCGGGCCAGCGAGGCCTCGACCCCCGACGGCAGGGGACGCAGCAACAGCAAGCGGGCCTCGGGGGCGTCGGCCAGCTCGTCGTATCCGGCACTGGAAAAGCCCCAGAAATTGGTCTCGGCCTGCCAGGCGTTGCTCAGGCCCAGCCGTTCGAACACATCCTGAAACAGGCTGTTGCGGGCATACAGCCAGACGTGCCGCTCATCGACCGAGGTGGCGATGTACAGCGGGCGATGGGCCTCGGCTCCGGCGGTTTCCAGCCGCTGGCGGGCGGCGAGGAACAGGGCGTCGGTGTCGGCAATCAGGGCCTCGGCTTCACTCTGCCGGTCGGTCAGGCTGCCGAGATGGCGGGTGGCGGCGACAGCCCGTTCCAGCGGGTGGTTGCCGCTGTCGCGCCCGCTGGCGTCTTCCTCGTAAATGGCGATGGTCTCGACCGGGGCAATCTGCTCCAGCAGCGGTTTCAACGGGTTCTGATAGGGAGTGGCAAGGATCAGGTCCGGTTTCAGTTGCTGAAGCTGTTCCAGATTGGGTTCAAAGCGCGAGCCAAGGTCCACCACACCCTCCGGCAAGGCCGGTTCGACCACCCAGCCGCGATAGCCCGGCACATCGGCCACCGCCACCGGCACCACCCCCAGGGCGAGCAGGGTTTCGGTCAGCCCCCAGTCCAGCGAGACAATCCGCCGCGCTGGCTCTGCCGCCCACAGCGAAGACCCCGGTGCCAGCAGCAGACAGACTGCCAGCACCAGGGTACGGATCGCCCGGGGAACGAACACCCCGCAGGCCATTATTCCGCCGCTTCGGCGATCAGCGCCGCCGGAGTATCCCCGTCTTCGGTGCCCCAGCGCACCAGCGACGGCGGCAGTTCGAGGTCGAAATGCATCCGCCCGAGCAGGGAATTGACGATGGTCGCCCCGCGCCAGGCGGCGATGCTCATCTGCGGGTCGGCGATGCCGTGGCTGTGGCGGCTGGCGTTGACGGCGTAAATGCGGTTGCTGGCCGGGCCGTCCCAGATCACCGAATAGTCGGCGTTCAGGGCATAGCGGTCGGGGCCTTCGAACTGCATCCGTCCCTTCAGGCCGTCCAGACAGGCCGGGGTGCGGGTGGCATAGCCGGTGGCCAGTACGATCGCTTCGACGTGATAGGTGGCGAGCTGCTCGTCAAAGTGATTGCGCACGGTGAGGGCATAGCTGTTGCCCTGCCGTTCAATCGCCACCACCTCGCGGTTGGGCATCAGGCGCAGGTCGGCCTGACAGCCGTCAAGGTAGGTCAGCTCGTACAGGCGGCGATAGATCGCCAGCAGGGTCGAGGGCGAAGCGCCGTCCGAGGCCAGCTTTTGCTGCGCCAGCTTCAGGGTCTTCAGGGCGGCGGGCAGCGGGTGGAAACGGTCGCTGTATTCCGGGGTGAAGTATTCGTTGGTAAAGGCGCTGGCGTCCAGCGGCTCGAAATTCGGGCGGCGGCTGAACCACAGCACGCGATCCTGATCATCGACCGCGCCGTTGATCAGGTCGAGGAACACTTCACAGCCGCTCTGGCCGCCGCCGATGATTGCCACCTTTTTGCCGCGCAGGGCGTTCTTGCGGAACACGATCTCGCTGGCATGGAAACAGGTGTCGCTCAGCCACGGGGCAGCACAATCGGGTACCGACGGGGTGGTGCCGACGCCGACCGACAGGCTGCGCGCCTGAACGCTGCTGCCATTGGCAAAGCGGACGGTAAAGCGGTCTTTCTCAAAGCTGACCTGTTCGGCCTCGTGCCCGAAATTCAGCGACGGCAGCGACGAGGCCACCCACTTGAAATAGGCGGCGGTTTCCTTGCGGTAAACGGCATCAAATTCGCAGTTGAGGAATTTGTAGAACCGCTTGTGGCGGACCAGATAGGCCATGAAGGACCACGGGCTGGTCGGGTTGGCGGCGGTGACCAGATCCTTGAGGTAGGAATTCTGCAACTCGGCCCCCGGCAGCATCAGGCCGGGGTGCCAGTTAAAGGTCGGGCGGCGGTCGAAAAAAGCCGCCTTGACCTCGGGCAGGCTGTCGAGGTGGGCCGCAACGCTCATGTTGAACGGGCCGATGCCGATCCCGGCAAGATCAAGAACTGTGTCGGTCATGCTCTGAAGTCTCCAGTTATTCTGCGGCGTCGCGTCGCGCAAGGGACAGCTCGGCCACAACATCGTCAATGCGGCGGGCAAAACGGCTGTGAAAGGCCGTCATGCCGATGATGTGCAGGTGGGTGGTGCCGGCGATGATCTCGGCGGGCTGGGTCAGGCGGGAATGCTGACGCCAGTCAATCAGGTTCAGGCCACGATGCAGGGTGTCTTCGGCGGCAAAGGACTGGATGGGAACATCGTGCGGCAGCAACTGGTGCTGGCGGAACACCAGCGCGTTGTCGATCAGCACCCAGAAAATGTGCTCGGTGCTGCCAACCGCCGGGCCGTCCAGCGGCAGGTCGTATTCGCTGTTCAGCACAAAGCTGAGGAACTGCTCATAGGCCAGGGCATCCATCGACCCCAGCAGGGTTTCCCATTCGGCGCGCATTCTGGTTTTGCCCAGCCAGTCCTGCACGCGGGCATGGGTGGCGTCACGCTCGCCGGGGGCAAAAGACGGGATGGCGCCCAGCGCAAAGTCGGTGTCCATGTCGCAGACATCGACCATCCCGATCAGGCGGACATCGACCTTTCCGGCCAGCAGGCGGGCGGTTTCATAGGCCAGCAGGCCGCCCCACGACCAGCCAAGGAACACCACCGGCTGTCCGGCGCTGCGGCGCAGGATGTGGTCGGCATAGCGGGCGCTGATGTCGGCAATCGAGGCCTCCAGCTTGTCCTGTTCACACAGGGTGTAACAGACAAAGCCGGTGGCGGGCTGGTCCGGCCCCAGATAGTCAATCAGCTTCAGGTATTCGCGGGTGCTGACCAGCAGGCCGGGGAAGCAGTACAGCATCGGGCGCGGCGGAGCCTCGGGGCGGGCTGCCCGCAGGGTGATCACTTCGCCCGCGCTGGCGTCGCCCCGCTCCAGAAAGGCCGCCAGATCGGCGATGGTGTGGTTGTTGAACAGATCGACAATCGCCACGCTGGCCTGTGGCAGATGGCGCTTGATGCGGGCGAGGATTTTCAGCCCGGCAATCGAATTGCCGCCAATCTGGAAATAGTCTTCGTGGATACCGACCTCGGCCAGTCCCAGCACGTCGCGCCAGATTTCGCACAGCATCTGCTCCATGGCCGAGGTCGGCGGGTCGATCACCCGTTGCCCCAGCCCCGGCGCGGGCAGGGCCTTGCGGTCGAGCTTGCTGTTGGCGGTCAGTGGCAGGGCGGGCAGAACCATCACCACCGTCGGCACCATGTAGTCGGGCAGGGTACGGGCGGCTTCGGTGCGCACCGCGTCGGGGTCGAGGCTCTGGCCTTCGGCGGCCACCACATAGGCGACCAGCATCGGGGCGGCCTGTCCGGCGTCGTTGTGCAGCACCACCACCGCTTCGCGTACCGCCGGCTGGCGCTTGATCACCGATTCAATTTCGCCCAGCTCGATGCGGTAACCGCGCAGCTTGACCTGCTGGTCGGCGCGGCCAATGAAATCAATCATCCCGTCCGGCTGCCAGCGGGCGAGGTCGCCGGTCTTGTACAGGCGTTCGCCCCACCGCTGGCCGGGGAAGGGAATGCCGAGGCGGGCGCTGAACGGGTCGGGCACAAAGCGTTCGGCGGTCAGGTCGGGACGACCGATATAGCCGCGCGCCACGCCATCGCCGCCCAGATACAGCTCGCCCACCACGCCGGGCGGCACCGGCTGGCCGTTGGCATCAAGGATATAGGCCCGGCGCTGGCCGACCGGGCGGCCAATCGGCACATGCAGGCCGTTGAAGGTGGTTCCGGCGGCAACTTTCCACACCATCGGGGTCATGATGGTTTCGGTCGGGCCATAGCCATTGATCAGGATGTCGGCGCGCAGGGCGCGGGTGATCATCGCAAAGGTTGACGGGGCCATTGCCTCGCCGCCAAAGGAATACAGGCGGGCGGGCGGCGGGGCGCCGGTCAGGTCGGCCCATTCGGCCAACTGGTGGACATAGCTGGTCGGCAGGCTGGCGTTGGTGACGCCGTGGCGATGCATCAGCTCGAGGGCTTCGTCGGGGCCGAGCAACGGCTTGTGTGGCAGGACAATCGAGCCGCCCAGCATCAGCGGCACCATCCAGCGCTCGTGTCCACCGTCCGAACTGAACGGCAACACCGGCAATTCGCGTGAGGTTTCGTCCATCTCGTAGACGGTGGCGGTGCTGTCGAGGTGGCGGGCCAGCGGGCCATGGTCCACCGCCACCCCCTTGGGGGCTCCGGTCGAGCCAGAGGTATAGATCACATAAGCCAGTTGGTTGTCGGCAATGCTGATCGCCGGGTCGCTGTCCGGCTGGTGTGACAGGTCGCAGTGGTCCAGCAGCAGCACCGACACCGCTGGATCATGGCGCAGGGCCAGCGGGATGCGTTCGGCCCACGGGCTTTCGGTCAGGATCACCCGCACCCGTGCGTCTTGCAGGATGTGATGGTTGCGGCTGTCCGGGTGGTCAGGGTCCACCGGCACAAAGGCGGCTCCGGCCTTCAACACTGCCAGAATGCCGATAATGGCGGCTGGCGAGCGTTTCAGCAGCACCGCCACGCATTGCTCCGGCCCGACGCCCGCCGCAATCAAATGGTGGGCCAGCCGGTTGGCGGCGGTTTCCAGATCACCAAAGCTCCATTGCTGTTCACCGCACAGGATCGCCACCCGTTCGGGGGCTCGGCGGGCAACGGCGCTGATCCGCTGGTGCAGCGGGCGCTGGTCGTGCGGGGCGCTGTCAGGGTAGGGGGCGGACAGGGTGGTCAGTTCGTCATCACTGAGCAACGGCACAAAGCCGATCTGCTGCTGTGGGTTATCGACAAACGCGGCCAGCAGGCGCAGCCAGTGCCCGGCGGCCTGATGCAGCAGGGCGGGGTCAACGCTGTCTTCGGCGGCATTGAACAGGACGGTGATGCCACCATCGGGGCGGTCAAGGCTGGTGACCACCAGCGCGGCATCGGCGCGGCTGTGGGCTCCGGCCAACTGGTCGAGGCCCAACAGGGTGACCTCCAGCCCGGTCGAGGTCAGCTTGTTGTGCGCGGCCATCCACGCCGGGGCAGGCTGGTGGCTGAACAAGGTTTGCAGGGCCGCGCCGCTGGCGTCCGGCGCGTCCTGCCACACCTCTTGCGCCAGCCGCTCATAGGGCAGCGGATGGGCACAGGCCTCGTCAAAGGCCGCCTGAACGGCGGTGGCAGCGTCGGCAAAGCTCATGGTGGCGGTCAGCGGGGCGATAATCGGGGCAATGTCTTCCAGCCGTCCGACCAGCCGGTGCAGGGCCGGAGTGGGACGGTTGGGGTGAACCCGCCCCAGCACATGGCGGTAGTGACCGCTGTAGCGGGCCAGCAGCACATGCAGCGGTACCGACAGCAGGGTTGCCAGCGGCAGGCGACGCTGTCCGGCCAGTGTCCGCAGTTGCTGGGCGAGGGCCAGCGGCACATGCACGATCGGGCACAGGCGGTCGCCGGTCGGGGCCTGTAGCGGCATCACTCGCGGCGGCAGGATGGCGGGTGGCAGCGCGTCATCCTGCAACAGCCCGCGCCAGTGCTCGCTGCTCTGGCGGCAGGCTGGGCTTTGCAACCACTGCCGTTCGGCGCGGGCGTGGGCGGTCGGGCTGGTGGCGGCGGCGGGCATCAGCGGCACCTGCCCGGCCAGCGCCGACAGCAGGTCTTCGGCCAGAATACCCAGTGACGTGCTGTCGGCGACCAGCGGATGCAGGGTCAGGCACAGGGTCAGGGCTTGCGGGCTGCGGACCAGGCGGACCCGCCACGGCAGGTCGGCGGGAAAGTGAAAGGCCCGGCTGTAATCGGCGCTGAGGGCCGCCTGTTCTGCTGCCTCGTTGTGAACCTCGCTGATGGTCAGCGGCACCGGCAGGCCCGGCAGGGTCTCGGCGGTGAATTCCTGCACATCAACCCGGCCACCGGGCAGAATCTCCAGACGGCTGCGCAGGGTGGCATGGCGGGCGACCAGCGTGCGCACCGCGTCGGTGAGGGCCTGTTCCAGCCCGGCGGCGGTCCGCTGCTGAAAGCGCAGCGCCAGCACCTGATCACCCGGCAAGCGGTCATTGCCGGTTTGCACCAGCGCCCACAGGCGGCGCTGGCTGATGGTCAACGGGCCGGTCGCAACGGGTGTGGCAGAGGAAAGGGGGGCCGTATCCTGCATGGCTGCACCATTGTCATAAAAAGGGTGTATTAGAGGTTTCGCTCTTGATGCGCGTGTTGCGGCGCACGCAACGGCCTCTGTGGTGCTGACGGATGACGGCGAGGGAAATTTACGGGATTTGACGAAAAAATGTGGTTTAGATGCAATAAAAACTCAAATGAGAATGAATTTCTTTCCAGCCCGTCCGTCATTCGAACAAGGGCAGCCCGTTCGTGACCCCAGTTCGTGACGCATGAACCGGATGCCGACCCCTGACCGTGCCGTATTGCAGGATGAGCAACGATGACCTCTGAGCTGACTTCCCTTTCCCAGCATCCGTTTTTGACCTCCGTGACGGCAGGGCTGCCGGGACAGGTGCGCGCCAGTGCTGACGGCACGCTGTTGACCGTCAGCCGGGCCGGAGCCCCCGACAGCCGTTTTTCCTGGACGGGTGGCGTCCTGCGCCCGCTGGATGGCATCCCGGATGCGGCGGACGTGCTGGCGGTGGCCGAAGCCGTTTATGCCACGCAGCCGGGCTTGCCGGTGCTGCGTGGCGAGGGGCCGCTGGGTCGTGCCCTGAGCGAAGCCGGGGTGGTGGTGGCGTCAGCGGGCGGGCAAGGCTGGGAGATCCCGGCAGACCTGCTGTGGCAGCAGGCCGGGCCGTGGCTGTCGCCACGCGGGCAGGCGGCGGGCTGCTATCCGCTGTTGCACACCATGACCAACGGCAAGCGCCATCCGTTGCGCCGCCCGAAGATTGACGGCGTGCTGTATGAACGCTTCATTCCGTGGCTGAACGAAACCATTTCCTTCCGCCTGATCGACGTCGAGCAGGATGCCGAGCGGCTGAACCGCTGGATGAATGATCCTCGGGTGGCGGTGATCTGGGAAGAAACCGGTGATCTCGATGTTCACCGCGCCTATATCGCAACCAAACTGGCCGACCCGCACATGGTGCCGGTGATCGGCTGCTTTGACGGTCAGCCGTTTGGCTATTTTGAAGTCTATTGGGCGAAGGAAAACCGCATCGCCCCCTATTATGACGCCGAAGACTTTGATCGCGGCTGGCATGTGCTGGTCGGCGAAGACGCCTATCGCGGCAAGGCGCGGGTCAGTGCGTGGCTGCCATCGCTGATGCACTTCATGTTCCTTGATGACCCGCGCACCCAGCGCATTGTCGGCGAACCGGCGGCGTCGCATTCCCAGCAGATCCGCAATCTGGAGCGTTCGGGCTTTGCCAAGGTCAAGCAGTTCAGCTTCCCCCACAAGCGGGCGATGCTGGTGATGCTGCTGCGCGAACGGTTCTTTGGCGAACGTCTGTGGGCGCCGCAGGATGACAGCCTGCGGGTGGCGGCGGTCACCTCCGTTGCTGCCGAATAAGCGGGTGGATGGCTGATCATGTCTCTTGCCTTTCGAGGAGCGGCCCGCAAGGGCCGCGTCCGTTTTGCCTCGCCGGTTGATCTCGATGACCCGCGTCTGCGGCGGCTGATTTTGCAACTGGCGATCCCGTCGGTGATCGGGTTGCTGGTCAATGCCTTGTATTATGCCGTCGATGCGGTGTTCGTCGGTCATCTGGGGACCGATGCGCTGGCGGCGGTCAACATTGCCCTGCCGCTGTTTGCCTTGGTAGCGGCGCTGGGCGAGGGGCTGGGCGTCGGCGTGGCGGCGTCGGTCGGGCGGTTTCTGGGCGAAAAGCGCTGGGGCCGCGCCTGCCTGACCGCCAGCAACGGTCTGGCGCTGGCGGCGGTGGTCGGTGCGGTGATGAGCTTGTTGTTGTGGCTGTTTCACCGCGAGGTGCTGGCGCTGATGGGCACCAGCCCGGAGCTGATGCCGCTGGCCTCGGCCTATACCGGCATCCTGGCGATCAGCTGCGTGATGACGTTGGTGCAAATCCTGTGCGATTTCATCGCCATCGCCGAGGGTAATACCCGCTTCAGCATGATGACCCTGTTGGGGTCGTTCCTGCTGAACATGCTGCTCGATCCGCTGTTCATCTTTGCCTTTGGCTGGGGTGTCGAGGGTGCGGCATGGGCGACGCTGGTCGCCAAGGCGGCAGCACTGGCGGCATACTGGGTTTACTTCCATCGTCATTGGGGGGTGGTGTTGCTGCGGCCCCGTCTGATGCTGCCGCGCTGGCCGATCCTGAAGCCGGTGGTGCAGGTCGGCATGCCGGCCACGCTCGGCAGCTTTTTGTCGGCGATTGCCTTTGCCCTGATGTACCGGCAGGCCGCTGTTCATGGCGGTGAGCAGGCGGTGGCGGGCATCGGCATCGCCGCCCGCCTGATGATGCTGGGCTATTTTGCGGTGATTGGCTTCTGTCTGGGGGCGCAGGCGGTGATCAGCTACAGCTATGGGGCGCGCACCTATCCGCGCCTGTTGAGCGGTATCCGCTTCATGCTGCTGGTGACGACGGTGTTTTCGGTGCTCTATGCCGGGGTGATGCTGGCCTTTCCCCAGCCGCTGGTCGCCCTGTTTACCCCCGATGCGGCGGTGCAGGCGGTCGGCGTCGAAGCGGTGCGGATGTTCCATCTGTGCTTTGCCATCACCGGGCTGGAATATGTCACCCTGATTTTGTTGCAGTCGATGGGACGGGCCACATTGTCGGCGGTGGTCGGGCTGGCGCCTCAGGGCTATCTGCTGATCCCGGCCTTGCTTCTGCTGCCGCTGACGCTGGGGGTGGACGGCGTGCTGTTCAGCCCGGCGCTGGCCTCGGGTCTGGGCGGGGTGCTGTCGCTGCTGATTTTCGGCTGGCAGATGATGCGCCTGCGGCGACGGGTGGTGGCGGGGTGAAGTTGGCCCGCCGTCATTCGTTGTTTGTGAATGTGCCTGTTGTGGAATGCTGTGAAGGAACATCCCCTGATGCTGGACCTCGATGCGGTGTCCTACGCCATTGATGGCAAGACCGTTTTGCATCCCTTGTCGTTGTCGCTGGGGCGCGGCGAAGTGGTCGGGCTGATTGGCCATAACGGTTCGGGCAAATCGACGCTGATGAAGCTGGTCGCCCGCCACCTCAGCCCGTCGCAGGGGATGGTGCGGCTGGCCGGGCGCGACGTGTCGCGCTGGTCGGCGCAGGACTTCGCCCGCGAAGTGGCCTATATGCCGCAGCATCTGGCCCCGGCAGGCGGAATGACCGTCGAGGAACTGGTGCGGCTGGGCCGCTATCCGTGGCACGGCGCGCTGGGCCGGTTCAGCGCCAGCGACCAGCAGCATGTCGATGCCGCGCTGGACGTGACCGGCGTGCGGGCGATGGCCGGGCGGCTGGTCGACAGCCTGTCCGGCGGCGAGCGTCAGCGGGTGTGGCTGGCGCTGTTGCTGGCGCAGAAAAGCGGCCTGTTGCTGCTGGACGAACCGATTGCCGCCCTCGACATCGCCCACCAGATTGCTACCCTTGAGCTGGTGCGCTCGGTCAGCCGCTCGTTGGGGCTGGGGGTGCTGATCATCCTGCACGACCTGAATCTGGCGGTGCGCTATTGCGACCGGCTGGTGGTGCTGAAAAACGGCCAGCTCCAAGCCGATGAGTCCGCCCGGCAGGTGCTGCACAGTGGCATCCTGCAACAGGTTTACGGCGTGCCGATGCACATCGTCCCCCACCCGGCCACCGACCAGCCTTGTTTGCTGGTCGGGTGAGCGGGGGCGGAGGTTATGGTTTTAGGTGAGAGGGCCGTCCCGGGGCGGGTCCGACAGATCAAACCAGTACCGCTCCCCGTTGCTCAGGTCACGGGTCAGGGAGGCCCGGGCGTTGGCGATCAGGGTGGTGGTATCGGGATAATCCCACAGGTAGCCTTGATGGTCGAGGTTGGTTGAAATCACGTAGCGCCCATCCGGGCTGAAACGGACAGAGTTGCTGCCTTCCACCGCATAATCTTCAAAGCTGGTCTTAACCGGCCTCGGGCCAGATAAATCCCAGACTTCGATACGGGCCTCGAATAACAACTTGACCACCACCCGTTGTCCGTCAGGGCTGAAACTGCCGTGACTGATGGTAGAGCTGCTCGGGATGGTGACGGGGGCAGACTGGCCAGAGAGATCCAGAATGCAGGTGGAGATACCGCTTTCCTGGGTAAGGAGGCGTTGTCCATCCGGACTGAAGGTGATGATGCGGTCGTGGCATCCGTCCATGAAGGTTGCCGTCGGGGTGGGCGTCGAGAGATCCCACACACAGAGGGTATCGTCTGATGATGTTGTGAGCAGTCGCTGTCCATCAGGGCTGAAGAAGAGATGGCCGAGGGGAGACGTGTCGTGCCCCAGAGAAATACAGGTTGGGGGAGTACAGGTCAGATTCCACAGGCAGAGGGGCTCATCCCATGATTTCGAAGCCAGCCACCGTCCATCGGGGTCAAAGGTGAACTGGTCGTTGATAGAGCGTTCGCGGTTCAGGGGCATACAGCCTGGTGGGGTACAGGTCAGATCCCACAGACGGGCACTATGGCCCTTTGTCACGGTGGTCACCCATCGCCCGTCGGGGCTGAAACAGACTGTTTCAATCCCGTATTGGCGGTGAAATTCATGATGCAGCTCGATCGGTGTGGCGGGATCATGCCCGCCGTATATGTAAACGGTATTGTCAGGGTCACTGGTTGCAATCCACGTTCGGCCCTGATCGAAGAGGGTATCGTAGATTGGCCATCTCCCGCTGTCTTGCTGGTCGGGAAGTTCGGTACAGACCGGGTGTGGAGGGGGCAGATTCCACAGACGGACTGTCCCGTCCCATGCGGCGGTGATGACCTGCTCTCCATTGGGGGCAAAGCCTGCAAGCTCAATCACTCCCTGATGCCCTGCCATGACAATGGCGCAGGTGGCCGGGACTTCTCCCGTACACAGGCTGGGGGAAGGAAGATCCCAGACCCGGGCGGTTTTGTCATTGGATGCGGTGAGAACCCGTCGACCATCCGGGCTGAAGCACGCAGTGTTGATTGGCCCCAGGTGCCCGCGCAGGACCATGGGCGTAAAGTGGTACGTATTGGCGTCGGCCGGATACCACACACGGGTGGTCTCATCCCGGGAGACGGTAAGCACCAGTGTTCCGTCCGGGCTGAATGCGGCGATGGTGACCCCGCTGGTGTGGCCGTCCAGGATGGTGGCAGAGGGGGAGTGGCCGTGCCTGGACAGGCTTTTGAATTTTGAGCGTGATTTCGGCAGCTTCCATAGCCGGGCGGTCTTGTCGTCCGAGGCCGTGATCACCCATCGCCCGTCGGGGCTGAAACTGGCGCTGTTGACCGGCTGTTCGTGCCCGCGCAGAACCAGCGAGGGATGGCTGGGGCGGGACACATCCCACACCCGGGCGGTTTTGTCATCCGAGGCCGTGACCACCCGCTGTCCGTCGGCGCTGAAAGCGGCATCACGCAGGACACCCGTATGGCCTTTCAGTACGGTGGCAACGGGGTGAGGGCCGGTCAGATCCCACATGCGGGCGGTTCCATCCCATGAGGCCGTGAGAATCCTCTGTCCATCCGGGCTGAAGCGAATGGTGCTCACGGCCCGTTTATGGCCCTTCAGGGCAATGGCATATGGAGAGGGACCGGACAGGTCCCACAGACACGTGGTCCCATCCCATGCAGCAGTGAGGATACGGTGTCCATCCGGGCTGAACCTCATGGCACTGACAGCGTAGTCGTGCCCTTTTGACAGGGGGATTGCGTTGGCGTTGCCCGGGGCGGACAGGTCCCACACGCGGGCGGTTCCATCCCACGATGCCATGGCTATCCGCCGACTGTCGGAGCTGATGCTGGCGGCGGTGACAGGGCGTTCGTGCCCCGGCAAGGCAAGGGTTGCAGGAGGCGGGGAGGCCGGGTCACACGGACGAATGGTACCATCCTGCCAGTGGGTGACCACCTGCGGGCCATGACGGTTGACGAAGGCATCGGTCGTCTTTCCGTCATGCCTGCCAATGACGGGAGATGTTGGAAACAAAGAGGGCATGGACCACAGGGCACAGGCAACCATCTCTTGCCCATCGTTATCAAAGTATACGCCATCACGCGGGGCCGCGAACTTGGCCAGAGCCCGGCGGTGGGATACATCCCATATGCGGACGGTGCTGTCCATTGCGGCGGTGATCAAACGGCATCCATCAGGGAGGAGTGTGGCTGCGGTGATGCAACCCGCATGACCGCTTACTTCAACACTGTACGCGTAAGGAAAAGTGCCATAATCAGTGTAGCGTTCCCGGAGAGACCACACGCACACATTACCATTCCGGTCGCTGGTGATCACCCGTTGTCCATCCTGATTAAAGGCTGCACTCTGGATGCCACCCTGTTTCATGCGGAGAACGAGCGGGGAAACGTCAGGGGTAAAGTCTGTCACCGAGGTGGGGAGAGTCCACACCCGGGCCACGCCACCGTTTGTCAAGGTCAACAGTTTTTGCCCGTCCGGGTTGAAGCTGACCGTTCTGACCGAGTCTCCATGCTCCTTGAGGGTGATGAAGGTGGGTTTGGGGCATGACAGATCCCATACGCGGGCCATGTTGTCCGAACAGGCAGCCGCCAGCCATCGGCCATTCGGGCTGAGGCTGCAATCATGAATTTCGGGTCCGTCCCGGTCCCGAAGGTGGGGCGGCCTGTCCGAATAGCGTTTGGTACAATGATTGTCTACCCATGTGTATTTTGGGGCGCGGCTATGGTCCAGCAGCTGGCCATGCCAGCCACTGAGGGCGATGGAGGGGTGTGCTGGATCTGTCAGATCCCATATGCGGACGGTTTTATCAGAAGAGCTGCTGACCACCCGGCGCCCATCCATGCTGAACGAGGCGGATGTGAGGTAGCTCGCATGTCCTTTCAGGGTGATGGAGGTAGGCGGGGATGTTGACAAATCCCACACCCGGAGGGAGTGGTCGTCATGGCTGGTGAGGAGGCGCCTTCCATCATGGCTGAAGCTGACGGGATTGAGCTTGTTCGGATCTTCGCCCAGCGGGATGGCTGTGGGGGTGGGATGTAACAAGTCCCACAGGAGAGGTGGATTCGGGAGCAGCCAGTCGCTGACAAGCCATCGCCCGTTCGGACTGATCCGTGCTCCTCGAACAGTGATGCTCTTTTCATTGATGGAGGGATCGTCGCTCTTCATGACCACGGTGCTGGTGGGACGGGGATTGGGTTCGGACAAATCCCATGCACGGACCTCGCCCTCCGATGCTGTCAGGACCCGTGTGCCATTGGCACTGACGTGGAGTCCGTAAACGATGCCCGGGTGGCCTGCCAGAACGGCCCGTTCCCTGTTGTTTTGCCAGGCCTGACGCAAGGCGGCTTCCGCCTCTGGAAACACAGGGTGTTCCGGACGACGGCCCGGATCTGGCAGGGCTTCCAGAGCCAGCAGCATGGCGAGCATATGATCACCATGCTGGCTGGCGTGCCGTGCCTTGAATGTCAGTGCCCGGGCTTCCTGGCGCAGGGCGTCTTTTGCCTGGGCTCGGACCAGTTCTGTCAGCAGGATGTTTTGGCGTTGCAGCTCTTTGTTTTGTTTGCCTTGCTCGCGCACTGGTCGTTCTTTCGCTACTTTCCTTGCTGATGGGTATTGTATCTGACACCGTCAAAGGTTGGTATATCCAGAATTGTGGATTTGTAATCTGAACCCGCTGTACGCGACAGCCGTGCCTTTGCGAAACTCGGTTCCCACTTTTCGCACAATGCCTCAGTTCTGCGCCAACTGGATCAGCCGGTTGGCGAGTACCAGTTTTTCCGACAGGGTGACGGCCAGCAGGCGGTGGAACAGCAGGGCCAGTTCACTGTCGCTTTTCTCCAGATGCTCCAGTCGGCCCCGGCCAAGGCGGAAGATGGTCGAGGGCGTTTCCACCACCACATCGGCGGTACGCTTGCCGCCGAGATAGAGGGCGATTTCACCGACCACCGCCCCCGAGGTCATGGTGCGCAGGCGCAGCGGGCGGCCATTGGGCAGGGTGATCTGCACCTTGACCCGGCCATGGCCCAGCACATAGACGTCATCGGCGCTTTCTCCGGCGCGGATCAGGTCGGCTCCGGGGGGCAGGGTCAGCTTGTCCATCGCCGCCACCAGATCGGGCAGGCGGGGGTGGGGGCCAAGGGCGCCTTCCAGATGGCGGAGCACTTCGCTGGTGCTGCCTGCGCTGGCGTCGTCCTGCAGCAGGGCTTCTTCGCAGGCCTCAAGGGCGTGGTCGAGGTCCGGGGCCAGTTGGCAGCCGGAATGGGAGGCAAAGGCCAGCCCGGCACGCTCGACCGCCAGCCGCAGCTCGGGGGACAGGTGGCTGAAGATCACCGTCACCCCTTCGGCGTCGGCCATGGTGCAAATCTTGAGAAAGCCCGCCGTGGCCGCCGAGTCCGCGCCGCTGACCGCCCGCAGGTCGAGCAGCAGGAACTGCAACGGGCGCTCGGATATCGCCTGCAGGCGCTCGCGCACTTCGGACACCACCCGCTCGACGGTGCCGAAAAACAGGTAGCCTTGCAGTTGCAGGACGTGGATGCGCTGGCCCTGAGTGTTCAGGCGCTGGATGGCAGCGGTCGAGCGGTCAACGCTGCTGCGCAACTCGGTGCCGCTGGCGACCATCCGCACCACCGGCAGGCGGGAATAGGTATAGACGAACATCACCACCGAAATGGCCAGCCCCAGCGCCAGCCCGGCGAGGAAGCCGACCAGCATGATCGCCAGCAGGATGGCCGCCACCACCAGCCATTCGCGGCGGGGCAACTGGCGGCGGGAGGCGACCAGCCATTCCAGCAGCAGTTCCAGCCCGAGGAAGATCATCAGCCCGGCGGCGAGGAAGGTCGGCATCAGGGCGGCCAGCAGCGGGGCGCACAGCAGGCCGATGGCCAGCACGCAGGCGGTGGCCATCCCTGCCGCCCGGCCATGGACTCCCAGCTTGTCGGCCAGCAGGGTCATCCCCAGCCCGACAAAGCCCGAGGTGCCTCCGACCAGTCCGCTGAGCAGATTGGCCAGCCCGCTGGAGCGCAGTTCGGCATTGGCATCGAGATCCCGGCCCGAGGACAGTTCCAGCCCGCTGCTGTTCAGCAGCAGGCCAATCATGCTGAGGATCACTGCCGAGGCCATCGCCGGCGTGGTGGCCAGCACCGCCCGCCAGTCGGCATTTTGCACCACCCATACCGGCGAGGGCAAGGCGATGGTACCATCGGCAGGGGTGGTGGGCAGCCAGCTCCAGGCCCGCGCCTGATCGGCAGAGACATCGCCTGCGGCCAGCAGGGCGTAAAACACTCCCCCGGCCCCAACCATCACCAGCGGAGCAATCAGCGGATTGGTTGAACGGCGCAGGGCCAGCAGCAGGGCCACCGCAAACAGGCCAGCGGGCAGGATTTTCGCCAGCCCCAGCGGGTCGGCCAGGGTGCTGAACAGGGCCGATGCCTGATGGCTGCCACTCAGCATCACCGCCGCGCCTTCGATCAGCAGCCAGCCCGACCCGGCCAGAAAGCCCGCCACCACCGGATAGGGCAGAAAGCGCACCAGTCCCCCCAGCCGCAGGGTGCCGAACAGCCAGAAACAGGCCCCGGTCAGCACCGTGCTGGTACCCAGCACCGCAAAAACCGTGGCGATGCGCTGATCGCTGCTGCTGGCGGTCATGGTGGCGGTGACGCCGACAATCGACGAGGCCAGAATGGCGATGCTGGTTTCCTGTACCATGGCGATGGTGTTGGGATTGCTGCTGCGCAGGGCGATGACCAGCGCCAAAATCACCCCGCTGAGCAACAGAACGCCAACCCCCATCCCCAGCCCGGCAGACAGGGCACCGGGGAACAGCAGGGCGGCAAAGGCCAGACTGGCCCCCAGATTGTCGATACCGGCAATCAGGCCGACCATGGCCGGGCCGAGTGTACGTTTGAGCATGCGGATGATCCATGTTGGGCAGAAAACAGGCGGGCGTTGGTAATACGGCAGTCCCGGCGCGGCGGGCGAGGAAAAACCGCAGATGTCAGCCGCGAGCCATGTTTTGTCGCATCGGTCCTTGGCGATACTCCGGCTTTCTGTTAGGGTACTACCTTGGAATAATTCAAAGGTATAGTTCAAATGACCGACCCATCATGTTCTTCTGTTCCCGGATGGTCCTTTGACAACAGCTATGCCCGCTTGCCGGAGCTGTTTTTCCGCAGGCAGAATCCGACACCGGCCCGGCAACCGGCTCCGGTGGTGTTTAACCACCAGTTGGCCGCCCAACTGGGGCTGGACCTGAAGGCTGCCGACCCGCTGTCGGTGGCGGCGGTGTTTGCAGGCAACCAGCTTCCGCCCGGCAGCGAGCCGCTGGCGCAGGCCTATGCCGGACACCAGTTCGGGAACTTCACCATGCTGGGCGATGGGCGGGCGATCCTGTTGGGCGAACATCTTACCCCGGATGGGCTGCGGCTGGATATTCACCTGAAAGGGGCAGGGCAGACCCCCTATTCCCGCCGGGGCGATGGCCGGGCGGCGCTGGGGCCGATGCTGCGCGAATACCTGATCAGCGAGGCGATGGTGGCGCTTGGCATTCCCACCACCCGCAGTCTGGCGGTGGTTACCACCGGCGAAGCGGTGTACCGCGAGGCAGCCTTGCCCGGCGCGGTGCTGACGCGGGTGGCTTCCAGCCATCTGCGGGTGGGGACCTTTGAATATGCTGCCGCCTCTCAGAAGGGTGAAGGGTTGACCGCACTGGTCAACTACACCCTGGCCCGCCATTACCCCGAACTGCTGGATGAGGAATACCCGGTGCGGGCGTTGCTGTCGGCGGTGATCGACCGACAGGCCGACCTGATCACCCACTGGATGCGGGTCGGCTTTGTGCATGGGGTGATGAACACCGACAATATGACCATCAGCGGTGAAACCATCGACTATGGCCCGTGCGCTTTTATGGATGCCTATGATCCGGCGACGGTGTTCAGCTCGATTGATCGCCATGGACGCTATGCCTTTGGCCGACAGGCGGTGATCGCACAATGGAATCTGGCCCGCTTTGCCGAAAGCCTGCTGCCGCTGCTGCATCCGCGTCAGGACGACGCCATTGCCATAGCCGAACAGGCCATCAACGGCTTCAAGGACCGCTTTGATCAGCGCTGGTTGCACATGATGGGGCGCAAGCTGGGTCTGTTCGACGTGCGGGCCGGAGACGAACAGTTGGTGCGCGATCTGTTGGGCTGGATGCAGACCACCGGTGCCGACTATACCAACACCTTCCGCAGCCTGTCGCCCTTGGGCCTGTTGTCCGAGGACCAGGCTGCCGATCCGGTGCTGGAGGAATGGCACCAGACATGGCGGCGGCGTTTGCAGCAGCAGGGGCAGGATGTTCAGGCCGCACTGGCATTGATGAACAGCCAGAATCCGGCCTATATTCCGCGCAATCATCTGGTCGAACAGGCGCTGTCGGCCGCCCACGAGGGGGATCTGGGAGCCTTCGGGGCACTGCTTGGCGTTCTGGAAGCGCCCTATGAACAGCGCAGCGGCCTGGAAGCCTATGCCGCCCCGCCGCCGCCGTCGGACGAGCCATACCAGACGTTCTGCGGAACCTGATCCGTCAGAGCATTGTGCGAAAAGCGGGAACCGGTTTTCGTAAAAACAATGCGACAGAACAAAAGGTTGGATCAGCGTATCTGCGTCACGTCACAGGACACGACAAAAAACAAAAAGATCATGGAGAGCTGCTCCACACCTCGCCGGGGCCTTGAGGCCCCGGACCCCATTGATTTGATTTCTAAAGAAAAATGGAGGCTTGGGGGCATCGCCACCAAACGGGTTCGGGCGGTAGCCCACACTGATCCCGCCAACTGTCGTGTCCTGTGGCGTCACATTTAACGCACGCTGGTCCAGGGGGGCTGATGCTTTACAGCCACCCCAGCAGGTGGAACCACAGGTAATCCAGCGGTCCCAGAAGCACAAAGCTCACCACCGCCAGCGTCAGGCACAGGCGCAACCCGTCCCCTGCCGGAACCTTCCCCATCCCCATCGCCACCACAATGGGCGACGCCTGATAAGGTAGCAGGGGCGTCGCATAGCCCAGCACCTGCACCATCAGCACCGTCGCCACGGGCCAGCCGGTCCCGTCGGCCAGACTTTGCGCCAGCGGCGTGAACAGGGCCGGGACGCCATTGGCCGTTACCACAAAGTTCAGCGCGCTGACCAGCGCCAGCAGCGAGGCGAAGTTGCCCGCCGGATGATCCGGCGACAGCGGCAACACCCGCAACAGGGCCTGCCCGACCGCATTCCCCAGACCGCTGCTGCTGACCACCGCGGCCAGCCCAAGAATCCCCGCGATATAGAGGCAGGTCCGCACATTGACCCCGGCGGCGAACTGGTCCCCGGTCAGGAAGCCAATCCGGGGCAACAGGCACAGACAGGCCGCCGCCAGACCGACCCATGCCGGTGAAATGCCGTGCAGCGAGTCCGTCACCCACAAGGCCAGTGTCACCAGCAAAATCCCCGCCAGCCGCTTTTCTGCCGCCGACCAGGGGGCAGGAGCGTCCTTGACATCGACCGGACGTTCCAGGCCAGCGTGCGTTAAACCGGACGCAGGTACGCTGGTCCAGGATTTTGTTTTGCCGCATTGTTGTGGAGAAAACCGGTTCCCACTTTTCGCACAATGCTCCAGCGGCTGAGGCAGGGGGAACAGCAGCAGCAGGCACAGGACCAGCACCGCTCCTTTCAGGGCGCCGAGGATCGGCGCGTGCAGGGCCAGATAGGACAGATAGGAAAAATGCAGGCCATAGCCACTTTCCGCCGCCCCGGCCATCACCATGTTGGGAACATTGGCCGGTAAAATGCTGGTTGAAAGCTGAAACGTTCCAAAGCCGACCGCCAGAGCCAGCGCAATCCGTCCCTTGCTGCCCTCGGCCAGACCGCTGCGCTCGGCCAGAGCCATCACGATCGGCATCAACAGGGCAATTCGTCCCATGTTGGACGGCATGACAAAGGCCAGGGCATAGGTCAGCGCGACCACCCCGACCAGCATGCGCGGCCACGATCCGGCCAGCGGAACCGCCAGCATGCGGGCAACCCGGTCTGCCAGCCCGACCGAGCGGATGGCGGTTCCAATGACAAATCCGCTCAGGACCAGCCAGAACGCTGACGACCCGAAGCCTGCAAACACCCGTTCCGGCGGAGCAAGATGCAGCATCATTGCCCCGGCAAAGAACATCAGCGCCGTCAGATACTCCGGCAGCCGGTTGCTGGCCCACAGGGCGATGATCACAAAGGTAAACAGGCCCGGCACCAGCAGGGGAGAAGCCAAAACCGCAGGGATCGCCATTGACGTGCTCCATGAACCGTACCGGAGGAGTCTCCGGGGAGATGCAGGGCGCCTATAACGCCATGCCACTGGAAATAGTCAATGAACGAACGTTTCCACCACCAGAACAGGGGAGCTATTCGACGTTCTGCACCTGCTCGCGCAACTGGTCGATCACCGCTTTCAGCTCCAGACCGATCCGGGTCAGATCGGTATCCTGCGCCTTGGAGCACAGGGTGTTGGCCTCGCGGTTGAACTCCTGACACAGGAAGTCGAGACGACGGCCACAGGCTCCGCCCTTGCTCAGCAGGTCATCGGCCTGCGCCAGATGTGCCCGCAAGCGGTCCAGCTCTTCCCGGACATCCAGACGGGTGACAATCAATGCCACTTCCTGCACCAGACGGTCTTCCGGGATCGTTGTCCCTTCACCGCCCAGCATGTCCAGAACATCGCTGATTTGCCGTTGCAGGCGACCGCGCACGCTGTCGGCACGCAAGGCCGCGGTCTGCTCGGCCTGCTCGACCAGCCCCTGAATGGTGGCCAACTGGCCGCGCAGCACCGCTTCCAGCCGCTGCCCCTCTTCGGCGCGGGCTGTTTTCAGATCGCCCAGAGCCTGCACCAGTCCGGCCCGCAGCGCCGCCGTATGCTGCTCGCGCTGTTCGGGGGAAATGTCTTGTTCATCGACCGCCACCAGAACGCCGCGGACTGCCAGCAAGCCGTCAAAGGTCGGCGGTGCAATATGCGGCGGCAGATCGCGCGCCATCTCCATCAGCTGCTGCAACAGGGCACTGTTGACCGCCACCGCCGCCGCCGCGCCTTCGGGTTGGCCATGCAGGTTCAGCGACACCGACACGTTCCCGCGTCCCAGCGCCTTGCTGATCATGTCCCGGCACGGGCCTTCCTGATCCTCATAGCCGGATGGCAGGCGCAGGCGCACGTCCAGACCCTTGCCATTGACGCTGCGCGCTTCCCACACCCACCCCGGAGCCTGCGGGCTGGCAGGGCCTGAACAGCGGGCAAAGCCGGTCATGCTGGCAATCATCAAACGCTCCTGTGCGGGATGGGATAGAGAGGGGGGTGTTGTATACCATGTCCCCCCTGCTGCCAACCGGGTGCCCCCCCAGAGGCCAGATGAGGGAGGCCGGATGAGACTTGCCCTGCACCGGGTTCTGGTGTTTTGTCTGCCCATCCGATCCTCATCCAATCCCGCGAGGCCTCCGCCATGACCACCCCTGTTTCCCAGCCTGCCGCCCCGATTGCCCGCCGTGGGGTGATGCTGGTGCTGTCATCGCCATCCGGGGCGGGCAAGTCGTCAATTTCGCGCGCCCTGCTCGACAGCGAAGCCGAACTGGCCCTGTCCGTCTCGGTGACCACCCGCGATCCGCGTCCGGGCGAAGACGAGGCCATCCACTATTTCTTCCGCTCGGTTCCCGAGGTCGAAGCGATGGCCGAAAAGGGCGAGTTGCTGGAATGGGCCAAGGTGTTCGAAAATTACTATGGCACCCCGCGCCAGCCGGTCGAACAGGCGTTGCAGGTCGGTCGCGACGTGATGTTTGACATCGACTGGCAGGGCAATCGCCAGCTGAAGGCCAATGCGCCCGACGATGTGGTCAGCATCTTTATCCTGCCGCCCTCGCTGGCCGAACTGGAAAGCCGTCTGGTCAAGCGCGGGCAGGACAGCGCCGAGGTCATCGCCAAACGGATGGCCAAGGCGGTCGATGAAATCAGCCACTGGGGCGAATACGACTATTGCGTGGTGAACATTTCGCTGGAAGACAGTATCGCACAGGTCAAGGCGATCCTGCACGCCGAGCGCCTGAAGCGGGAACGCCGGATCGGGATGGCGGCCTTTGTCGCCGACGCTCTTGCGGGATAACCCTGGCGCCAGGACACAAGACAGTACGGGAACAAGGATGTGGAGCGCTGCTCCACACCTCGCCGGGGCCTCGAGGCCCCGGACCCCATTGATTTGATTTTCAGAGAAAAAATGGGGACCTCTGCTTTAGACAGCCGCCGGTGTTCTCTGCGTCTGTGCCACAGAGCGTTTTGATGGCGTCTCGTTGCCAATGGTGGCGGGTACGATCTGTGTCCGCTGGGCTTCACGCTCCAGCAGCACCTGCACTAACTTGCTCTCTGCCATATAGGAGCGCAGAGGCAGCAGGCCCGGAGTGGTATAGGCCCCCGGCAGCAGGCTTGCCCGATCCTCCAGACACTGACGCGCCAAAGCAATGACCGGCAGGATCGGCAGATAAGCGGCCTCGGGCGCAGAGGCAATCAGGCTGCTGACCCGGGTCAGCGGGCGTCCCATCGAATCATCGCCGTGGGCTTCGACAATCAAACCACCGGCATGGGATGTCCCGCGCGCCAGTCGTTTGAGCAACCAGGGCATCATCCGCTGCCCACGACGCAGCCGGGCCTGTTCGGCGGCGGTCAATGGCCGCTGTCCGCCGCGCGGATGCGGCATACTCTCTTCCTGCAAACCCTGCCTCAGATGCGACAGCAGCCAGACCGCCCGTGGTGCCAGAAAGCCCGGTAAGGCGAGCCGGGTTTCCAGCGTTTCCAGATCAGGGAAGCGTGGCGGCAGGGTTTCATTGTCCGGCATGTCGCACAGCACGCTGGAACAGCGTCCGACAGACGGGACTGACAGTTTTCGGAGGTGCCGCCCACTCGTCTCCCGGATTTTTTGGCCATTGCGCAGAACTGTCATCGGACGTCCCACCGTTGACAACAGCGTTGCCAACTGGGACCCCGGCCTCAGCGACCGCACACCGGGAATGACCGTCACGCGGACATCCCGGATATGATTGAACTGCGGGGCTATTTCATCCAGCAGCGCAGAACCGAGGCTGGAGGTTGACGCCCCACAGATCAGCGGCACACCGGCCTTGAGGGCCAGCGGATGCAGGGCACCGGTGAAGGAGGCCATGAATGTCCGGCGGTCTGCCGCATCAATATAGGGAATACCGGCAGCCAGACAGGCTTCGGCCATCTGGTAGGCATACTGGGTAAAGGGGCCTTCGGCATGCAGAACCAGCTTTGCCCCGCTGACCGTCAGCATCGATGCCGGAGAAAGGCAATCTTCGGGGGGAACTGAATGCACATGGCATTCCGGGCTGTCCTGACGGATGGTGTCACACAGGGCATCACAGTGCTGGTCAGGGGTTCCGGCCAGCCACAGGCGCACATCCGGCAACAGGGCAGCCAACCGGGCCAGAGAGTGGCCTAAAGGCTGGTGGCAACCGGTAACCAGGACTGATGTGCTCATCGCGCTCCGCCTTTATGCTGCCTTGATGCCGTCCCCTGGATCCGGACCTGGGAGATCGGCCAATACACGGAACCATAGAGTGGTGATGGTATGCCCTTACCCACGCCCTTATCAATAAGTCTTATGGCCAGTGACAGACCAATACCCTGAAAATAAAAGTGGATATCATCCAAAGGTATTATCCCTGTGGGTAATACCAAAGGGATAGGATGTTCTCCTCTCCGCGATTGCCTTCATAACGGTTCCCTTATCCATTCTGCTCTTCCGAACCATCCCGCCAGGCACCATCTTGCGCCCTGAAGTCACTGAATAATCCCGCTACCAAACTCACGTTTCAGGCCGTGTTGAAGGGGGCGGGAAAAAATGCAAAAAAGTGAAACAAATCTGTTGACGGGTTTCGAAAGATATAGCATAAACCGCCCCACGCCTCGACGTCCCCATCGTCTAGAGGCCTAGGACACCGCCCTTTCACGGCGGCGACCGGGGTTCGAATCCCCGTGGGGACGCCATCTCTCAGGTAGGCAGTCAGGCTATCCGCCGATTGCTGAAATGAGCTTTTTAGACGTCCCCATCGTCTAGAGGCCTAGGACACCGCCCTTTCACGGCGGCGACCGGGGTTCGAATCCCCGTGGGGACGCCAAGCTCGTTTTCCTGTACCCCTTTGGTATAGGACGCCCTGAGGTTCTTAGACGTCCCCATCGTCTAGAGGCCTAGGACACCGCCCTTTCACGGCGGCGACCGGGGTTCGAATCCCCGTGGGGACGCCATATTTTTTCCTTATGTCCAGCTCGACGCAACACAGACTGCCCAACGGCGCTCTGTGCGCTTTTGCGTTTTTTCATCGCCAGCATTCGGTTTTTTTGCGCGAAAACAGCCTTCAGCTCCCGCAAAAATGATGTGACATTTGAGAAAATGAGAGCCGCAAGCGTGGCTTCGACTTTGTGCGCACTCATTGCAAAACACCACGAAGAAAAATTGCAATCCAGATAAAATCAGCTGAAGGGTAAATTAAATGCGCTCCATCAGAAAAGTGATTAACGTCATATCCATGGCATTATTTCTAACAACATTCTCATCATTATCCGATGCAGAAGTAATACAAAATAATGCCATGACCACTATGCAATCAAAAATATACATGACCGTCATGGCACCTGGGGGATATATCACAGAAGAGCTGTATAATTATTTCTGGATGGATATGCCAAAAGAAATGAGGAATAGCAGGGAAGCAAGAAAAGAATATAGCAATTCTCAAATAAGGATAAAAAAATATTATGACAAATTTAGGTTGGAAGGGCTGAAAAGCGCAAAATTGAGCCTTGGGAAGAATAAAATAGTGAAAACAGCCGATTACGAATTCAGAAAAAGTGAGTTCCTGAAGCTTTTTGGCCTCTATGCCGATGACTATAACAATATTCAGCATGTCCACGAGATGGATAAAATGATCGAAGCGGCAGCGAGAGGAATACCTTATCAAACTCCCCAAGGAGCACTCCAGTTAACCGAAAAAAACATTGATGCCATGATAGAAGACCAAAATGCATCATCCATTCGATACGGCATACTATTATCACCAGACTGGACAGATAATGAAATATTTATTTCATATAGTGAATTAAAAATTTCAGTGAAAACAAAGTATCCTCTCTATGAGCGGGAGATTGATGCTGGAAATGGAGATAAAATAAAAGTTCTTACATTTAGATTTGATGAAAAGAATACTTTGGCCATCAGATTCATCAACCTCAAAGAGCCACTGCAGGACCCAGCCAAGGATGTTCCTGCAATACTTCAAAAGCGTCTCGAGGCCATGGGGAAAGTAACATCAAATATCACCAGCGATAGCTGGTACGGACTCGCCACATCCAAAGGAACAACACGATCTGATAAAGATGGAGTAATATCATTTACCACAATGAAAATAATAAATATGAAATCGAATAGTGGTTATTTGATAATAGGCACTGTTTCAGAGCAGAATGAGGAAGAATCAAAGAAATATATGGATTATATTGAAGAAAGAATAAAGCTTTAGCTCGGTGAGCGCAAAATCGGTTCCGGTTTTGCGTAAAATCACTGCGACAAAACAAAAGGTTAGACCAGCGTGCCTGCGTCAGATTTAACGCACGCAGGTCTAATATGTAAAATGAAACCCAGGGCGGGTAAGCGCAAAAGCGGACCCTCTTTTCTGCTTAACCGCCCTGCACTGGCGCCTTCCGAAACACCACAGGCACCTGCGCCGGTGATGGCATCAGGAGGTTATCCGGTCCGTACACTGGTGACCCGCAGGCCGGTTGGTACAGGACCGGCTTAAAGCCCTGCGCCACGGCCGTCTGTGAGAACAGGAAGTTCGCATGGCGGATGCACAACAGGCCACCGGGACGCAGGCTATCCGCCAGCGACGTCACCACCTGCTCAAAATCCTGAAAGCGGATCAGCCGGTCACAGCGGGCGGCAGGCTTCACCCCTCCCAGATCACCGTGCCGGAACACCGCCAAAGCAAAGACCGCATCACACGATGCCGCGGGCAGCACGGACGCATCACCGGCAACGTGCAGCCGCACCGACGGGTCGCCGGCCAGCCGCTGTCGGGCCTGTGCAATATTGCGCCGATTGATGTCGATACCGTCGATGTGTGCCTGTCCAAACAGCCGCCGCAGCGAGACGATCTCTTCTCCACGGGCGCAGCCAAAGGACAGCAGGCGGCTGTCCGGCTGATCGGCGATCTGATGGCGGACAAAGGCAAACAGCTCGGGGTAGCGGTTGGCGGTACTGGTGTTATAGGGCTGAAACAGATGCCGGGGCCGTCGCAACAGCAGCAAGGCCAGACTACGGCTTTCTCCGCCCTTTCCCCACCACCACAGCATGCGCAAGGCATGATGGCCCGGCAGATAGCGACACCATGTCCTCACACGGCCTTTCATGGCGTAAGATCAGGCTCCCGTGCTCATGATATGTCTGGAAAATGCCCCCGCAGAATGAACCGGGTGCCTTCGGGCAGACGCTCGGCTTCCAGGTGTCCCCCGTGAATTTCCGCTACAGCCTGACAAAAGGCCAGCCCCATTCCACTGCGTTCACCGGGACCCTGTGAGACTGCCACCGGATTGAGGATCCATTGATCCATCACCGTTGGCAGCCCTTGACCATTGTCTTCGATTGCCAGCCACCACCCTGTGTCGTCTTGCCCGCCGCTGATGGTGATCCGGGCTGACCGTTCCGTGTCACGATAGCGCCAGGCGTTATCAATCAAGCGCGCGATTGCAAGGGTCAGGAACGAGCGGTCAGCCGGAACGGACGGCAACGAGCCAATCCGAACCTCGCCACCCCCGGCCGCAATCGCCTCGCGGAGCGGTTCCAGCGCCAGCTCCACGCAGTCCCGCAGCGGTACTCCTTCAAAGACTGGCGTTCCTCCCAGCAGTTCGGTGTACTGCCGGAATCCCTCCAGCGTCATCTTCAGCCGTTTGCCGCCGTCCTCTATATAGCGCAGGTCGGCTTCGGCCTCTTCTGACAACTGATGCAATCGGCGGCGCAGCAGTTGCGAAAAGCTGACCATCCGGCGGACCGGCTCTTGCAGGTCATGGGCGGTCACCTGCGCCAGACGGCTTAGCTTCAGGTTGAGGGATGCGATATCTTCAGCCCGGCGCTCGGCCAGCGATTTGGCCCGCTCCAGATCCGCCGTTTGCTCGGCAACCGCCTGTTTCAAGGTTTCGCGGTGGCGCAGGATGGCACCATTGCGCAGGTCAGACATGGAAGCCCAATAGATCACCGCACCGGAAAACAGGATGAAGCCGGTCACTTCCACCACCATCATCCGGTTCCAGGTTGTCAGGGCCTTTTGCAGGGAAACTCCCGAGGTTACCACCAACGGGTATCGATCCAGTTGTTGATAAGACAGAAGCTTATCGTTGCCATCGGCTTTCGAAATCAGCCGGACAACCCCCTGCTTTTCGCGTGGCAGCCATTTGGTGAACAGGTCGCTGCTGCTGATATTGATGCCGAATTTTTCCGCGTGCGCCGGTGCACGCGCCATCATCAGCCCATCCGAGCGCAGAACGGCAGAGGCTCCGTCGCTATCCAGCAGGGTGATCCCCAGTTGCCCGGCATAGTAATCCGCCGAGACGGCGGCAACCATGATGCCGATGACTTTTGAATCCTTGAGAATGGCCCGGCTGAGGTGAATGGTGCGCTCGCCGGTTATCTGGCCGATGGCAGGCAGCCCGACATGCAGTCGCCCACCATTGCCGCCGGCAGGATCGCCACCGGCAAAAACCCGGAAGTAGTCACGATGAGACGCGCTGGCCCGCCAGGGGGCGCCGCTGAAGGCTGGTACGGGATAGCCGGAAACCATCCCGTCCATTCCCGTCACGCCAACCCACAACAGCTCGGGAAAGGCGCTCAGTCGCCCTTCAAAGCGCAAGCGGTTTGCCGGATCCTCCCAACTGCCTTCGGCAACCGATACCGCCATATCGACCAGCAAGGAATCGACACTGCGCACGCTGCCGCCGATATTCTGCGCAATGGCAACCGCCATCGACTGCACCATCTGTTCGGCATTTGCGAGGTCTGCCGCGCGGGCCAGCCACAACTGAGCGGCCAGGGCGCTCCCCAGAATCAGCAGAAACAGGCCTGCGACCAGCCGCGACCACCAAGGGGTCGGGCTTTGAACAGACTGCGGTTCAACCAGATCCTGCGCCGTCATGATACACCCGGCATGTTAGAGGGTGAAAAGACCCGACATCATTCGGATGCAGTATGCCGGTTCCTTTTTTCAGGGCAATACCTTTTTATGCGGTTATTTAGAGCATTGTGCGAAAAGCGGGAACCGATTCTCGCAAAAACAATGCGACAGAACAAAAGGTTAGACCAGCGTGCCTGCGTCAGGTTTAACGCACGCTGGTCTAAGGGTAAAAGAATCCGGTTCACCACCTTTTGGCTGTAATGGCTTACAACTGATGCACCAGAACCCAGACGGCGCCTGCCGCAATCAAGGCGACGGGAACCGCCAGCCAGAACGATTGCAGGCGCGGCAGTTCGGCCCCGGCAGGGATCAACTCGGCAGCCTTGCGACCGGTCAGCATCGACAGGATGAGATTCTTGCCACGCAAGCGATAATACACCGCTGCCCCGACATGCGCGAGAATCGCCAGCCCCAACAGATTGAACAGCGCCCCGTGCACGCCGGTCAGCAGATCACTGGTGCCTTTGCTGACCAGATGGGCCAGCGGTCCTTCGGAAAAAATGTCATCGTTGGCAAACAAACCCGTTCCGACCTGCACAAAAGCCAGCGCGAGCAGAGCCAGAATCATCAGGGCGCCAGCCGGATTATGCCCCACGGACAGCGGCAGCTCGCCACGCTTCAGGGCTTTCAGATAGTCAACAACCGCCGCCGGACCGCGCACAAAGGTGGCAAACCGGGCGGTGCTGGACCCGATCAGGCCCCACAGCACGCGAAAAATCACCAGCCCCAGAACGGTCTCACCCAACAGCATGTGCAGGTCCATGTTGCCCAGCATCAGGCGCTCTCCGCCCGGCAGCGGCAGCGACAGGTCAAGCCCGCCAATTTCCCCCGACAGGAACAGCAGCAGGATCGCGGCCACCAAAATCCAGTGGAACAGCCGTGTTGGCAGGTCCCATACGGCAACGGTCGGTGATGAAGAAGACACTTTCTGGTCCATGCTTGATGCTCCACGTTCTTTGGCTGCAACCCAAAGTGCAGTATATTGCACTGCACACCAGGGTGGGTACTATCTGAATGCAGGCTGCTGCATCAACCCTGAATACACGCTGAAAGGGGCGACTTCACGAAGCTGTGACTGTATAGTGGTCCCCGGCCCCGTCACCCGCACCCTTGCGGGCCATGGGAGGGCGCAGTACGGTTACCCCATCCGGCCAGCCATCCAGCAGACCGGCAGACATTTCCGGGCAGACGCTGACAATAGCAAAGAGGGTTCTTGTGAAACGGCCAATGATCATTGCCATTGCTGGCGCCGCTGTTGTCATTATTGCGTTGGGATTGACCTTCATGTCACTCGAAGGCCAGGCCCCGACCCAAAAGGACGCTGCACCGCCGACGACTCCGGCCCAACCTGCCACCCCGGCCAAACCGGTCGCCGAAGCGCCCAAGGCTCCCGAGCCTGTGCTGGGCTTTGACGTGGTGCGGATTGATCCCGAGGGGAACACCGTTATCGCTGGCAAGGCTGCCCCAAATGCCAAGATTTCCATTCTGGACGGGGCCAAGGCGATTGGGGCCGTCACCGCTGACCAGCATGGGGAATGGGTGTTCCTGCCTGATGTTCCGCTGGAACCCGGTTCCCGCGAACTGTCGCTCAGCGCGGTGAATCCTGACGGCAAGACCGTCACCGCCAAGGATGTGGTCGTGCTGGTCGTCCCCGAGCGCAAGGGGGAAAAGACCCTGGCGGTGAAGGCCGGGGAGGAAGGCTCGCAGGTTCTGCAGGGACTAACCCCGCTCAGCGAAAAGGATGGCGTTCTGATCGACTCGGTCGATTACACCGAAGACGGCAGCATCATCGTCGCCGGGCGCGGCAAGCCGCAGGCGACCTTGCAGCTTTACCTCGATAACGCCCTGATCGGCAAAGTCGAAAGCGGAGCCGATGGCCTGTGGCGGGCCAAGCCGGAAAGCAAGGCCAGCAAGGGTGCTCACATGCTGCGCGCCGACCTGCTGGCCAGCGACGGCAAGGTTCTGGCCCGCGCCGAAATGCCGTTTTCGCGCGTCGAAGTTGCCGGAATGCCCGAAGGCGTCCGCGTTGTTGTCCAGCCCGGGAACAGCCTGTGGCTGCTGGCCCGCCGTGCATATGGCGATGGCAAGGCCTATACGGTCATTTTTGATGCCAACAAGGGGCAGATCCGCAATCCTGACCTGATTTATCCCGGTCAGGTGTTTATCGTGCCAAAGGATTAAAGCATCCCTGTTGCGCACGGCCGCAGGACAGTTGGCGGGATCAGTGCGGGCTACCGCCCGAAGCCGTTTGGTGGCGATGCCCCCAAGCCCCCATTTTTCTTTAAAAATCAAGTCAATGGGGTCTAGACCAGCGTGCGTTAGACCTGACGCAGGCACGCTGGTCTAACCTTTTGTCGTGCCGCAGTGTTGTTGCGAAAACCGGTTCCCACTTTTCGCACAATGTTCCAGGGCCTCAAGGCCCCGGCGAGGTGTGGAGCAGCGCTCCACGTCCTTGTTCCCTGTGTGTGACCGCTGGTGCGCTCACAGTCGGGGTCTTTATTCGTTGTTCGGGGATGGCAGGATTTCGGCCAGCAGGCTTTCCAGCTCGGCCCGTTCTGCGGCAATGGCCTGATCGGTTTTTTCCAGCAAGCGGACATAGGCGGCCACCACCTGTTCACCCAGCGCAGTCAACCGGGCGCCGCCACCCCGTTTGCCTCCGGTCACCGACTCGACCAGGGGGGATTCAAAGCAATGGTTGATGTCATCGACCAGCAGCCACGCCCGCCGATAGGACATCTCCATACCGCGCGCGGCAGCCGAGATGGAGCCGGTTTCAGCAATGCCTTGCAGGATTTCCAGACGGCCCGGCCCCAGAACCAGCTTTGGCCCGGCCTTCAGGCGCAGGCGGACGCGTAAGGAATGAGAATCAGCCACAGTGGACCCTTTCATATACCCATAAACTTAAAATGGGTTTTACCAGAGTCCCAGAAGATCAAAAGCCCATCAGCTGGTCAATTTCATTTTGCGCCATCGTTCGGCTGGACCCGTGAATAATGGCGTTGGCGACATCCATCAGCCGCTGCAACCCACGGGATGCGGCATGGCAGCGGACCTTCAGCAATTCAGGATCGTTCAGTTCCTGGGCTGCCGTCAGGCGGGTTACTGATTGGGTTACCATGTCGTTCATCAGGGTAACGGTGTCTTCAAACGGAACCAGAAATTCGACCGGGACGTGCTGATAGGCTTCGATTGCCAGATCACGGTCAGAAAACATGCTGTCCTGAAAGTGCTCGGGGTAGCTTTTCGGCTGCCATTCCCGGCATTCGTCCAGCAATTCGGGCATGTCCGGAACCATGTCAATCAGCATGACGATTTCATTGAAGTGGTTCAGGTAGTCTGTCGCCAACAGTGTTTGTGAGTTGATGTTGGCATTGCTGACTTTTTCCTGCCACAGCAGGAACGCCTGCCCGTTGTCCGCGGCTATGCCGTGTGCCTGCTCAGAACCCATCATCGCGTCCTTGTCACACATCCCCAGAGCTTTCTGCCTATCTCTTATAGCGATGAGATGTCCCATCCTATTCTCCCCATAAGCGATTATTCATGACTCTGGGCTTGCTGTAAATGACCCCGCCAGTCCTGACGGCATTTGGCAGTCTACCATGGGAAAAGTTGCAAGATGTTTACTGAACGACAAAACCCGCCCCCAAGGCATCGGGGACGGGTTTTGCGACAGGACAGGAAGAGGGAAGGCTTAACGCTTCAGCGCCGCCACACCCGGCAGGTCCTTGCCTTCCAGCCACTCGAGGAACGCCCCGCCAGCGGTGGAAACATAGGAGAACTGGTCAACCACACCGGCATGGGCCAGCGCGCCAACGGTGTCGCCACCACCGGCAACGGTCAGCAGCGCCCCGGTGTTGGTCAGCGCGGCAGCGGCCTGGGCAACAGCATTGGTGGCGGCATCGAACGGAGTGATTTCAAACGCGCCCAGCGGGCCGTTCCACACCAGCGTCTTGCACTCGGCCAGCTTGGCCTTCAGGGCTTCGACGCTGGCCGGGCCGACGTCGAGGATCATCTGGTCGGCCGGAACGGCATCGACCGACACCACGTTGTTGTCGGCGTTGGCGGCGAATTCGCCCGCGATTACCGCATCGGTCGGCAGGATGAAGGTGCAGCCAGCGGTTTCGGCCTTGGCGAGAATTTCGCGGGCGGTATCGGCCATGTCCTTTTCACACAGCGACTTGCCGACATCCTTGCCCTGCGCATACAGGAAGGTGTTGGCCATGCCGCCGCCGATGATCAGCACATCGACCTTGGAGACCATGTTGCCCAGCAGGTCGAGCTTGGTCGAAACCTTGGCACCGCCAACGATGGCGGCCACCGGCTTGGCCGGGTGTTCCAGCGCCTTGCCCAGCGCCACCAGTTCGGCCTGCATCAGACGGCCAGCGGCGTTCGGCAGCAGCTGGGCGATGGCTTCGGTCGAGGCATGGGCACGGTGGGCGGTCGAAAAGGCGTCGTTGACATAGATGTCGCCCAGCTCGGCCAGCTGACGGGCGAAATCGGGATCGTTCTTTTCTTCGGCCTTGTGGTAGCGCAGGTTTTCCAGCATTGCCACTTCGCCATCGACCAGCGCGTTGACCACGGTTTTGGCCGCCGGGCCGACGCAATCATCGGCAAAGGCCACCGGCTTGCCCAGCACCACGGCCAGGGCATCGGCCACCGGCTTCAGGCTCATTTCGGCCACGCGTTCGCCCTTCGGACGGCCGAAGTGGCTGACCACCACCACCTTTGCGCCCTTTTCCATCAGCTCGCGGATGGTTTCTGCCGAGCGTTCGATGCGGGTGGCGTCAGTGACCTTGCCATCCTTCATCGGCACGTTCAGGTCCGAACGGACCACCACGCGCTTGCCCTTTACGTCGATATCATCAAGCGTCTTGAAATTGGCCATGATGTCAGCCTCTTGAAAATGGGGAATTGCTGGAGCAACAGAAAAGAAACGCCGCCAGAGCAGGCGGAAAAGGGATGCCGCAGCACCCCTTTCCCCGATCCTGCCCGGCGGCGCTCAAAGACTTCGATTAGAAGTGCTTCGACATCTCGACGGCGGTATCGAGCATGCGGTTCGAGAAGCCCCACTCGTTGTCGTACCAGGTCATGATGCGCAGGAAGTTGCCGTCCATCACCTTGGTGCCCGGCGCGTCGAAGGTCGAGCTGTTCGGGCAGTGGTTGTAGTCGATCGACACCAGCGGCAGGGTGTTGTAGCCCAGCACGCCCTTCAGCTTGCCTTCCGACGCGGCCTTGATGGCGGCGTTGACGTCGGCGGCAGTGGTGGACTTGGCCAGGTTCACCTTCAGGTCAACCATCGAGACGTTGGCGGTCGGAACGCGGATGGCAACGCCGTCCAGCTTGCCCTTCAGTTCCGGCAGCACCAGACCGACGGCCTTGGCGGCACCGGTGGAGGTCGGGATCATCGACATGGCAGCGGCGCGGGCGCGGTACAGGTCCTTGTGCAGGGTGTCCACGGTGCTCTGGTCGCCGGTGTAGGCGTGAATGGTGGTCATGAAGCCCTTTTCGATGCCGAATTCGGCATGCAGGACCGAGGCCACCGGGGCAAGGCAGTTGGTGGTGCAGGACGCGTTGGACACCACCAGATGTTCGCTGGTCAGCAGCTGATGGTTGACGCCGTAAACGACGGTCAGGTCGGCACCGTTGGACGGGGCGGAAACCAGCACGCGCTTGGCACCGCAGGCCAGGTGCACGGCGGCCTTGTCACGGTCAGAGAAGATACCGGTGCACTCGGCGACGATATCGACGCCCAGATCGCCCCACTTCAGAGCCTTCGGGTCACGCTCGGCGAAGCACTGGATGGCCTTGCCGTCGATGACCAGCTTGCCGTCTTCCGCCTTCACGTCGGCCGGCAGAATGCCATGCACCGAGTCGTACTTCAGCAGGTGGGCGTTGGTTTCCACCGGGCCAAGGTCGTTGATCGCGACCACTTCGATATCGGTCCGCTTGGACTCGATCAAAGCGCGCAGAACCAGACGACCGATACGACCAAACCCATTAATCGCAACGCGAACAGCCATAATTACCTCCGCTGATGGTGGCCGGGCCACGGTCCACCTTTAGGAAACTGGCCTTCGTGCGCTCTCCTCCGGCGACGGGCCGGGGTACGGGGTCCCCCGCGTTCGTTGGCCGATCGATATCCGGACGCACGACGGCGCTTTTCTATGTCACGGATAGCGCAAGGAATCCAGCCCCTGCGAACGCGGCCCTGCCATTCCGGGTGGGAAAAGCTGTCGGTGGTTGGGCCAAAAGCCCATTCCATACAGACCTATAACTTATTGCAGGGGGGGAAGACCGCTCGGACGGGTTGCGCCTGCGCCCTGATCGGCTAGTCTAGGCTTCCGGGTTGGCGCACCCTGTGCACAGGACATGATCCGTCCCCTGTGTCGGGCGCTCCGTCGCTGCCGGATCAATCGGGATAAGGGAAAGCACTGATGATGTTCCGTACCGCAGAACTGGGTCGCAAGGTTTCAAAGGAAGAATTCGACCAGCTCGCCCCCGCCTTGCGGATTGAACTGGTTGACCTGCAACAGAAACTGCGAACCGCAGGCTTTCCGGTGCTGCTGGTGTTTGCCGGTGTCGATGGGGCAGGCAAGGGCGAAAGCGTCAACCTGATCAACGAGTGGATGGACCCGCGCTGGATCGAAACCCATGCCTACGGCGACAGCACCGACGAAGAACGTCAGCGCCCGGAATACTGGCGGTACTGGCGTGATCTGCCCGCCAACGGCAAGATCGGCTGCGTGCTGCGGTCGTGGTATTCGGCCCCGGTGCTTGACCATGCCCAGGGGCGGATCAGCGACGCCGAGCTGGACGAACGGCTGGCCCGCATCAACACCCATGAAAAGATGCTGGCTGACGATGGCGCGCTGATCCTGAAATTCTGGATGCATCTCAGCAAGGACGAGCAGCGCAAGCGGCTGAAAAAGCTGGAAAAGGACCCGAACGAATCCTGGCGGATTTCCAAAACGGATTGGGCCAACTGGGAACGCTATGACCAGTTCATTGCCGCCGCCGAACGCACCATCCGGGTGACCTCGGCCGGTCACGCGCCGTGGTCGATCGTCGAAGGCACCGATCCCCGCTATCGCTCGCTGTCGGTGCTGACCACCATCCGTGATGCTGCCCTGCGCCACATGGAAGCCATCGCGATGAAAAAGCGGCTGGCCGCTGCCCTGCGCGAGGAAGAAAAGAAAAAGGTCACCACCATTCAGCCGACCCTGACCGACACCGCCGACGGCCCGCATGTGGTGGCTGACATCGGTCGTCAGGGCACCGGGATGGTTTCGGTGCGCCTGCCGCACCAGCCGACGGTGCTCGAGGCGCTGGACATGAAGCAGACCCTCACCAAGAAAGACTACAACAGCCGTCTGGCGATTGCCCGCGCCCGTCTGCACCACCTGTTCCGGCAGGCCAAGGCCGCCGGCATTTCCACCACCCTGATGTTTGAAGGCTGGGATGCGGCGGGCAAGGGCGGCACCATCCGCCGGATCACCTCGTCGATGGACAGCGGTGATTTCAAGGTGATCCCGATTGCCGCCCCCACCGACGAAGAAAAAGCCCACCATTACCTGTGGCGGTTCTGGCGTCATCTGGGCCGGGCCGGTCACGCCACCATTTACGACCGCTCGTGGTATGGCCGGGTGCTGGTCGAACGGATCGAAGGCTTTGCCACCACCGAGGAGTGGATGCGGGCCTATGGCGAGATCAACGACTTTGAAGAACAACTGGTCGATTCCGGCATGGTGCTGGGCAAGTTCTGGCTACACATCACCAAGGAAGAACAGCTGACCCGCTTCAAGGACCGGCAGTCCATTCCGTGGAAACAGTGGAAGCTGACCGACGAAGACTGGCGCAACCGCGACAAGTGGGACGACTATGAAAGCGCGGTCAACGACATGATCGAGCGCACCTCGACCCGCAAGGCACCGTGGACGCTGATCGAAGCCAACGACAAGCAGTTTGCCCGCGTCAAGGTGGTCGAAACAGTGATCAAAAAGCTGGAAGAGGCCCTTGAGCGGCGCGGCCTGCTGGTCAGCGAGAAGAAAAAAGACAAGTAAAGCCATCCGGTAGTGATCCGGCAAAGATCATCCCCGATCATGGGGAGCATGGACAGGCGTTGCGACGGCAACGCCTGTTTTCTTTTGCAATTGCGAAGAAAAAAATTTGTCAAGCCCCACTTCGCAGCGCCAGCGGCTTGGGCTAGGATGACCCGCTGTACTGTTTTGTCGCCGGTGTGCCCTTTGCCTTGCAAGGCGCTGATCCATCTACCGGCTTCTCTATGAGGAATACCTTCGCAATGCTCGATTGGGATGCTCACTACGCCGCGCGCGCCAGCCGCATGGCCGCGTCGGAAATCCGCGAACTGCTCAAGCTGCTTGACCAGCCGGACATCATTTCCTTCGCCGGAGGCATCCCCGACCCCGAGCTGTTCCCGCTCGACGCCATTCGCGCCAGCTATGACGGCATCCTCAGCGATCCGGCCCGCGCCGCTCTGGCCCTGCAGTATTCGGTCAGCGAAGGCTATGCCCCGCTGCGCCAGTGGCTGGCCGACTACATGGGCACCCTCGGTGTGCCGTGCGATGCCGACAACATCATCATCACCAACGGCTCGCAGCAGGCACTGGAATTTCTTGGCCGCCTGTTCATCAATCCTGACTCGCAGGTGATGGTCGCCCGCCCGACCTATCTGGGGGCGTTGCAGGCCTTCAACAGCTATCAGCCGACCTATGTGCCGTTCCCGGAAACCGCCGCAGACGAAGCCGCCATTGCCGCCAAGGGCTCGCCGCGCTTTGGCTACATCATGCCGGACTTCCAGAACCCGACCGGCGTCAGCCTGACCATGGAACAGCGTCTGGCCGCGCTCGATCTGGCCGAACGGCTGGACATGCCGCTGATCGAAGACGCCGCCTATGAAAAGCTGCGCTATGAAGGCGAAGCCCTGCCGCCGCTGATGGCGATCGAAGCCGAACGCAAGGGCGGCATCGACAATGGCCGGGTGATCTATTCCGGCACCTTCTCCAAGACCGTCGTTCCGGCCCTGCGTCTGGGCTGGCTGGTGGCACCGAAGGCGGTGATCAGCAAGCTGGTGCTGATCAAGCAGGCCAGCGACCTGCACACCAGCACCCTGAACCAGATGGTGATGTACGAGGTGGCGTCAAAGACGATGCTGTCGAACCTCGAACGCATCCGTGCCACCTATAACCAGCGCCGCCACGCCACCCTCAATGCGCTGGAAAAGCACATGCCGGCCTCGGTCAGCTGGACCAAACCGCAGGGCGGGATGTTCATCTGGGTCACCCTGCCCGACGGCATGGACGGCGCCGAAGTCCTGGGTCGGGCGATTGAGGATGCCCGGGTGGCGTTCGTCCCCGGCTCGGCCTTCTTCGCCGACCGCTCGGGCCGCAACACCCTGCGCCTCAGCTTCTCGCTGATGACCGACGCCAAGATCGACGAGGGCATCAAGCGTCTGGGCGCCCTGCTGTCCACCATGATCGGCGAAGCCCAGCAGGCCGCCGAGTAAAACTGATCCCTTCCCCCGGAGTGATGCAGTCATTGCTCCGGGGGATGGAGGATCAAATCCGCGCCAGACGCGGCGGCAGCTTGACCTCTTCGGCCAGACGGATCAGGCGCTTTTCAAAGGACTCCGGCAGGAACACCGGATCATCCACCGGCACCGCCAGCATCAGCACCTGCGCACCCTTTTCCAGACGGGTGCGCGACAGCAGGCCGGGGATACCCCCTGACAGGGTGTGGCCCAGCCGCAAGGCGGCTCCGATGGTGCGCACGCGGGCAATGCGCTCTTCCGGCAACAAGGCCAGCGCCTGCTGCACCACTTCCAGACTGTCATCACTGGTATAGCGGAAGTACACCGCCAGCGCCAAAGCGGCGCGGTCGGTGTGGTCGATGCCCATGAACGGCAGGCGCAGGATGCGCAGGAAGGCCTGTTCGGCGCGGTAATCGGGGTGCTCGCTCCAGAAAATATCCCCCAGCAGGCAGGCCGCCTGTCGCAGACGGGCCAGATGTGCCGTTTCGCCGGGGAACAGTGGCTGCATCCAGTCCATCAGTTCCGAGCCGTGTTCCGGGAACCGCCCGGCGGCGCGCGCCCATTCGCTGGCGGCGGACAGCAGCGGGTCACCGTCCTGCATGTCCTTGGGCAGGGACAGGAAGAACTGCCCCTCACGCATCCCGTACACGCTGAACACCACCTGATCGGGCTGGGCCATTTCGATCAGGCGGGCCAGCAGTTGCGCCGCCAGCGGCAGGTTGGGGATGCGCTTGCGCGAGACGTTTTTCACCCGCTCGATCAACTTGCGGCCCTGCTGGATGATCTGGTTCAGCATCGCCAGCGCCTTGTCGGCGGGCAGGGAAAAATTGTCGAGGACGTGCAGGGGGTAGTTCATCTGGTCGATCATGATCTGGGCCAGCGCCCGCCATGATCCACCGACGGCATACAGGTGCCGTCCCTTGACCTGATCGAGAAAATCAACGCTGGCCAGCCGCTGGTCGATCATCGCGGCCGCTTTCTGGCTATCCCCGCCCGAGTTGGAGGCCAGCCGCAGCACCCCCAGCGGCAGGGTGGTGAAGGCGTGGCAGGTCATGCTGTCCACCACCACCAGTTCCAGCGAGCCACCGCCCAGATCGCACACCAGTCCGTCGGCGTTGGTCAGCGAGCACATCACCCCATAGGCGGCACGGCGGGCTTCGTCTTCGCCGGACAGCAACTGGACGCGGACCTTGCAGCGGCGCTCTATCTCGGCAAGGAAGGCCGGGCCGTCTTTGGCATCACGACAGGCGGCGGTGGCCAGCACGTCCAGCCGTTCAAGGTCCATTTCATTGGCCAGCCGCACGAACCGCTCAATGGCGGCGTAGGCCAGCGGCACACCATCCGGGTTCAGGTGGCCGGTGCTTTCGAGGGTCAGCCCCAGCGCGCAGGTGGCCTTTTCGTTGAACAGGGCCATCGGCGTGCGGTGCAGGCCATCATAGACCACCAGCCGGACGGTGTTGGAACCGATGTCGATGATACCGATGGGACGGCGGCGCGGCGCTTGGGGGGTAGCCCAATAATCCTTTGGCATCATGATCGGAATGGCCTTTTGGTCTTTGTATGAAGGTTAACGACTTTACCGCGATACCCCCAAAAGGGCAGGCCTTTTTATGGCCTGCCCTGCGGGAATTTCACCGGCGGTGTTATGCTTGGACCAGCGTGCGTTAAATCTGACACAGGCACGCTGGCCTGACTTTTTATATTGCCGCATTGTTGTTGCGAAAACCGGTTCCCACTTTTCGCACAATGCTCTAGTCCTTCAGCGCCAGCCGGGGGACGCGGCGCTGCTGGTGCTGGACCGCCGAGCCCCGGCCCGACAGGCTGGGGTTGGTCATGAAGTAGGTGTGGGCCGAAAACGCTCCGTCCTCGCACTCGACCCGCTGGAACACGCCATCGGGCTGCAGCACCCAGCTTTGCGCCTGATCCTTGAAGTTCGCCACCATGATCTGGTCAAGAACCTGTTCATGCACGGTCGGGTTTTCCAGCGGAACGAACGATTCCACCCGGCTGAGCATGTTGCGCGGCATCCAGTCGGCGGAGGAGATGAACACCTTGGCATGGGCCGACGGCATGGCGTGGCCGTTGCCAAAGCACAGGATGCGCGAATGTTCGAGGAACCGCCCGACGATGGTGCGGACGTGGATGTTTTCCGACAGCCCCGGCACGCCCGGCCGCAGGCAGCAAATGCCACGGATCAGCAACTGGACGGTGACACCGGCGCAGGAGGCTTCATAGAGCTTGTCAATCAGCTTGCCGTCGACCAGCGAGTTCATCTTGGCCCAGATGCTGGCCGGGCGACCGGCCTTGGCGTGGGCGATTTCGTCTTCGATCAGCCCGATGATGGTCGAGCGCAGCCCCAGCGGGGCAATGTTGAGCTTTTCCATCTTTTCCGGCCGGGCGTAGCCGGTCATGAAGTTGAATGCCTTGGCCGCATCGCGGGTCAGCCCCGGGTCGGAGGTGAAAAAGCTGAGGTCGGTGTAAATCTTGGCGGTGATCGGGTGATAGTTGCCGGTGCCAAAGTGGACGTAGGAGCGCAGGTCTCCTCCTTCGCGGCGGCTCACCAGACTGATCTTGGCGTGGGTCTTGAGGTCGATGAAGCCATAGACCACGTTCACCCCGGCGCGTTCCAGATCGCGCGCCCACTGGATGTTGGCTTCTTCGTCAAAGCGGGCCTTCAGCTCGACCATCGCGGTGACGGTCTTGCCGGCTTCGGCGGCTTCGACCAGCGCGGCAACGATCGGGCTGCCTTTGGAGGTGCGGTACAGGGTCTGCTTGATCGACACCACGTTCGGATCCCGCGCCGCCTGCCGCAGGAACTGCACCACCACGTCAAAGGATTCATAGGGGTGGTGAACCAGAATGTCCTTTTTGCGGATGGCGGCAAAGCAGTCGCCGCCGAAATCGCGGATGCGTTCGGGGAAGCGGGCATTGAACGGCACAAAGCACAGGTCCGGGCGTTCGTCGGTGATCAGCTTCGAGGTATCGGCCATCCCGATCAGGCCGTCGATGCGGAACACGTCTTCGTCGGCAACGTCCAGTTCATCACAGATCAGGTGGAACAGGTCGGTCGGCATGCTGGCATTCAGCGTCAGGCGGATGCAGTGACCGCGACGGCGGCGCTTCAGCGCCGTTTCAAACGACCGCACCAGATCTTCGGCTTCTTCGTCGATTTCCATTTCGGAATCGCGGATCACCCGGAAATGACCGGCCTGATTGACTTCAAAGCCGGGGAACAGCGTGTGAAGGAACAGCTTGACCACGTCTTCCAGCGGCAGGAAGCGCATGGTGCTACCCGGCAAGCGGATGAAGCGCTGCAACTGGGTCGGCAGGGGCACCAGAGCGCGCAGTTGCTCCTGATCTTCGATGCGGGTCAGCAACAGCACCAGCGCGTGGGCCAGATTGGGAATGAACGGGAACGGGTGCGCCGGGTCGATGGCCAGCGGCGTCAGCACCGGGAAAATGTGGTCGAGGAAGTGGCCTTCCAGCCACTGGCGGTCGTCGGCGGACAGGTCGGCCTTGCTGACCACGAAAATGCCTTCGAGCGCCATCTTTTCCTGCAGGCCGCGCCAGACCACCTGTTGCAGCTCGATCAGGCGGCGGGCTTCCTTGTTGATGGCATCAAGCTGCTGGGCCGGGGTCAGACCGTCCTGACTGATCGAGGTGACACCGGCATGGACCTGTCCCTTCAGCCCGGCAACACGCACCATGTAGAATTCGTCCAGATTCGAGGCCGAAATCGACAGGAACCGCAGACGTTCCAGCAGCGGATGGCGCTTGTTGAGGGCTTCTTCGAGCACGCGGGTGTTGAAGGCCAGCCACGACAGTTCGCGGTTGATGAAGCGTTCCGGGCTTTCAAAGGTGATCGCCGGGATGGCGGCAGCCGGAATGGCCTGCGGAGTCGGCAGAACGGGGAGGGCATCAATGGTCACGGGGGCGGTCTCCTGCGGCAAGGGGGCGGCATCCTGCGATGCGTGCACCGGTGGTGCCTGAACCGGTTCTTGTGGCTTGATCTTTGCCGCGATCCGGCCAGAAGTGGTGCTGGTCGCCGGGCTGACCGCCGCGGCAGGACTGCGGGTCCGGCTGCGCGCCGCCGGGCGTTTGGCCACTGCGGGTTTGGTGGCTGGAGGCTTGGCGGCTGGGGATGCAGTCTGCGGGTGGGACTCTGCCGGAGCGGCGGTACGGTCGTCAGTCTTGTCGTCGGTCATTTGAAAAGAACATCTCCAGCAAGGGCCTGCGGCAAGCCCGAAGAACCGGTTATTCATACGGGTGTTTGCCAGTGTTTTGCCTAGCATAGCATGAAACTTTCGTGACAGGCGTGCAAAGGCCCTCGCCGGAAGGCAAGGGGTTCTATAAACAAAGGCTGGGTTTGCCGCCGTTTCGGCGGTCTTTCGTCTGTGATTTTGGCACCTCGGAGGCTCGCCATGACCCGCTCCGCCGCCCGCCATTACCTGCTGTTGCTGCGCCATGCAAAATCGGACTGGGATGACCCGACCCTCGAAGATCACGAACGTCCGTTAGCCGCGCGTGGGCGGCAGGCTGCGCCGCGCATGGCCCGCCATCTGACCCGGACACCGCTCCGGCCCGATCTGGTGCTGTGCTCGACCGCCCGCCGGGCGCGCCAGACGCTCGATCTGGTCCGGCCGGCCTTGCCGCCGGTGCCGATTGTGCATGAGGATGCGCTGTATACCTTCGAGGCCAGCGCTCTGCTGGATCGTCTGCGCACCTGCCCGCCAGAGGCGCGGGTGGTGATGGTGGTCGGGCACAATCCGGCGCTGGAGGACCTGGCCCTGCATCTGAGCAGCGGTCAGCAGGAAGCCAACCGCGATCACCCGGTGCACCGCCTGCGCCACAAGTTTCCCACCGCCGCGCTGGCAACGCTGGGGCTGTCGGTTGGCTGGAGCGAGCTGGCCGAAGGCACCGGCTGGGTGGAAGACTTTGTTCGGCCCAAGGATTTGGCATAATGAAAAACCCCCCTTACGGGGGGAAACCCGTAAGGGGGGCTGATCAGGGCCTGAGACAGGCTTATTCGTATTCGGCCGAGGTTTCGCCGTTATTGTAGAAGATGCGGATCTTCGACACTTCACACAGGTTGAAGTTTTCCCACTCGGCGCTTTCGCCGTCGGTGTAGGTCACCTTCAGATCCCATTCGCAAGCCTGAGTGGCGCGCGAGAACTTGATGTGGACAGTCTGGCCGTTGTCCAGGGTATCCTGGCCGAGAACATCGTCCTGCCAGTCGTCAGACTTCGACGGCGAGACATACACTTCGTTGATCACGTAGCCGGTCTTGTTGGTCAGCGTAAAGTCCTGCTTGCCAGCAGCAAAAGCAACCGACGAGGTCAGCGCCGCGGCGGCGACGGCGGTCGCCAGCAGAGTCTTGCGCAGAAACATGATACCCACCCTTTGTTTGGTTAATACTCACACCGGATAGCCTGTAAGGGACGTTTTTCTTTCATTCCCCGGTTAAACGGCGTCATATGCGTGGATAAATTACCATTGCGGTAAGAGTTGTTCGCTTGAATATTTATAAACATTTCCATTCAGACACATTTTGTCTTGCGATAGTTATAATGCACCCCGGTTCGGGAGCGTCGATACCGGCGGAGTATGCGCGTGTCTGTCTGATCGGCGCAGCCGGTGGTGGTGAAAATAGACTCTGTTTTTTTGCAGGTATTTGTCCTATCAAGGGAAAATGACAAAACAGCCATGGTCCCGCCTGATTGCGCCTTTGGGATCCCGCCGGTTTACCGCGTGGGTGCTGTGCTGTGTGCTGTTCCTGCAAATTCTGGGCCCGACTCCGGGTATCCAGCCGTTGATGCAGGCCGTCCCGGATGGCGTTCTGGCCATCTGTACACCGGACGGGATCCATTATGTATCCCTGCAGGATGATCCATCACCTCCTGCCCCGCCCAAGGAAACGAAAAGCTGCCTGTTCTGTCTGCCGCTGGTGGCCGGCAACGGGCCATTGCCATCGGCTCCGGTCCTGCTGGAACGGGTGCAGGAACAGCAGGCGGCTATCGGCTGGTGGCCTGATGCTGCGGTGCGACCGCTGGCGCAGTTTCTCGCCGCCCATCATCCGCGGGCACCCCCGGTTCCATCCGTCCCTGTTTGAAAAACACGACACCAACAGTTTTTGATGACGGGCTGCCCATGTGTTGAGGGAGGCAGTCCGGGGGAACGGATTGTTCATGACAAACGCTTTTATTGTGCGCTCCCGCAGCGGGAGGCGCGCCCGCCTGTCCTTGATCCCTGCGCTGGGGATGGTGCTGGTCGGGGCGATAGCCCCGGTGGGTATGGCCCAGGCCGAGACTGCAACCGAGACCACAACGCCGGACGATAGCGCCGTCGTCCTGCCGGAACTGGCGATCACCGACACCCAGACCGCGCCCTTGAGTGCGGTGTCCGAAGGCAGCGGGACCTATGCCCCCAAGGCGGCGACGGTGGCGGGCAAAGTCCCGGCAAAGCTGAAGGACATACCCAATTCGGTGTCGGTGATCACCCGCGAACAGCTTGATGACCAGAATCTGACCGATGTCGATCATGCGCTGGCCTGGGCACCGGGGGTAACGGTGCGCCCGAATGACAACGCCCAAAGCTGGTACCAGTCGCGCGGCTATGCCCTGTCGGTGATGCATGATGGCATGCCGACCTATGATGGCCTGAGTGGCTATCAGCAGTTTGATACGGCGGTCTATGACCGCATCGAAGTCCTGCGCGGCCCGTCGGGGCTGTTGCAGGGCAGTAGTGACCCGGCGGGGTCGGTCAATCTGGTGCGCAAGCGCCCGACCGAAGACCTCAAGGGACAGGCAACGGTGGCGATTGGCTCGTGGGACTATAGCCGTGAAACCGCTGACCTCAGCACCCCGCTGACCACTGACGGTCGCCTGAGCGGACGCTTTGTGGTGGCCCACACCGACCGCGATTATTTTTACAGCGGCGTCCATTCGGAAAAGCTGCTGGGCTATGGCATTCTGGAGTTCAAGCCGACTCCGGACTGGACCTTTGGCTATTCGTCGACCTGGCAGCACGATGACACCGGGCTGTTTTCCGGGGTACCGACCTACAGCACCGGCCTCAGCATGGGGCTGGACCGTTCGACCAACTTCAACACTTCGTGGACCAGCGCCGACTGGGTGACGCACGAAGAAAAAATCGACGCCGAGCACCGCTTTGGCCACGGCTGGAGCGCAAAGATTGCCGCCAGTTGGCGCGAGCAGAAATTCTCGTGGGATGACGGCTATGCGGGCAGCGTCAATCCGGCCACCTATACCACCACCTATACCACCCGCGATGCCGAGGCGACCTATTATCGCAAGGGACTGGATGCCTATGTCACCGGGCCGTTCCAGGCCTTTGGCCGCGAGCATACCCTGCTGCTGGGCAGCAATCTGGATATCTATAATCAGGACTGGGTGCGTGGACGGGCAACGCAGGCCGGGGTGGTGGTGTCGAATGGCAGTACCCTCAGTCAGGGCAGCTTGTCGCGCAGTACCGGCGGGGAAACCCGGATGACCCAGTTTGGCCAGTACGGTCAGGCGCGGTTGCAGATTCTCGACCCGCTGACGGTGATCGTTGGCGGGCGCAACACCAGCTTTGATTCCGACTCCCGCTCGATGTCCTCGTCGGTGTGGGGCAACTGGTCGCAGGGCGGCAAGGCGCAGAACGAGTTTACCCCCTATGGCGGAGTGACGCTGGCAGTGACGCCGGAAACCTCGCTGTACGGCAGCTATTCCGAAATCTTTGTGCCGCAGACGGCGACCACCTCGGCCGGAACGACCCTGCCGCCACGCACCGGCTGGCAGACCGAGGTCGGGGTCAAAAACAGCCTGTTTGACGACACGGTCAATGCTTCGGCAGCGGTGTTCCTGCTGCGCGATGTCAACCGGGCGATCACCGACCCCAACGATAGCAATTACTCGATTGCGGCGGGCAAGGTCGAAAGCAAGGGGGTGGATCTGGAAATTTCGGGCCGTCCGCTGGAAAACCTGAAACTGACCGGCAGTTATACCTACCTGCTGAACCAGTACCTGCGCGACAGCAGCAACACCGGCGGGACCTTCACCACCTGGGAGCCGAAGCACACGGTCAAACTGTGGGGGATGTACAGCTTTGACGATGGCCTGCTGAAGGATTTCAGCCTCGGCAGTGGCGTGCTGGCCAAAAGCCGCACATGGGCGACGTCGACAAAGCTGGAGCAGGACGCCTATGCGGTGGTTGATGCTCAGATTGGCTACAAGATCAACGATCACCTGTCGGCGGACCTGACCGTCAACAACGTTTTCGATACCGAATACTGGGCCACCATGCGCAGCACCACCAACAACATGTACGGCGAACCGCGCAGCGTGATGCTGACGCTGAAAGCCGAGATGTAAGTTCCTCGAAGCCCCTGTTCTCCGGGATGGGGGCTTCCTTTTGCGGAGTCCTGTGATGCCTCCTGTTGATCTGTCTTTGTCTTCGCTGTTGTTGCAGGCGACTGCCGGTGTGCAGGTCGTGTTGCTTGTGCTGGCCGGATGTTCGGTGCTGTGCTGGGGGGTGATTGCCGAAAAGGTGCTGGTGCTGGGCCGGTTCCAGCGGCAGGCGTGGGCCTTTGACCAGTGGGTGCGCAGTGGCGCGACAGCCATTCCGGCATCCCAGCCGCTGACCCGCCGTCTGATCGACGCCGCCGGGCAGGAAGGGAGCAAGACCGCTGTCGGTGATACCCTCAATGCCCAGCGTGACCGGCTGGAACGGGCCTTGCGCGACGGGGTGGCGGCGGAGTGTCTGGCGGTGGAAAAGCGGCTGTCGCTGCTGGCAACACTGGGGTCGGCATCACCGTTTATCGGCCTGTTCGGCACGGTCTGGGGCATCATGCATGCCTTTCTGGGCATCGCCCAGTCACAGAACACCAGTCTGGCCACCGTTGCCCCCGGCATTGCCGAGGCCCTGATCACCACCGCTGTCGGGCTGGCGGTGGCCATTCCCGCTTCGGTGGCCTACAACGCCTGTGCCAGCGTGCAGGGGCGGGTGTCGCGGCTGTTGTGCCTGTCAGTGGCCGAGCTGGTGCGCCAAACGGCTTTGCCAGCAACAGGAGGACATGCCGATGCTGCCTGATCCGTCGCCATCGGCTGATCCCCTCGCTGGCCCGCGCTTGCAGGCCGACATCAACATGACGCCGTTCATTGATGTGATGCTGGTGTTGCTGATCATTTTCATGGTGGCGGCACCGTTGATGGTGGCCGGAGTGCCGCTCAGCCTGCCGCAGACCTCGGCACAGGCGGTGCCTCCGGCACAGAAACCGCTGGTGGTCAGCGTGACCGGCGATGGACAGGTGTTTCTTGCCGAGCAGCCGATCCAGCCGGAGCAAGTCCCGGCGCTGGTCGCTCCGATGATCCAGAATGCCCCCGACACGGCGGTCTACGTGCGCGGGGATGGGGCGGTGGACTATGCGGTGATGGTCAGGGTTCTGGCCCAACTGGGGCAGGCGGGCGCGGTGCGTGTGTCGTTGCTGACTGAAAACCAGGCGGTTCCCGATGGTCCGGCGCATTAGGTTCTGTTGACAAAGACTTTGACGGTAATAATAGTTTTTGATTCAATAATTCCTCTCATGGGGAGATGATTCGATGAATGAACGGATTGGTGTAACGGACGATGAATGGGCGGTGATTTCGCCA